>OWID01000019.1_pt1 | contig 113640 bp, 102 predicted proteins | sample 1732661 | NCBI WGS metagenome assembly OWID01 (sample SAMN05065739, study PRJEB22554) | human gut metagenome | biome: ENVO:2100002; feature: ENVO:00000062; material: ENVO:00002003 | host: Homo sapiens | place: USA
TCTACACTCGACTAGTCGTCGGCAGCGTCAGATGTGTATAAGAGACAGGAGAAATATTGACCTTCAAAAGAAATTGATACAATACCAGCATTGATGAAAATATGTTTTAGCTTGTCTGCTTCCTCTATGTCAGATTCCAAAAAAGCAACTAGTTGAGTATAATCATCCTCAAAGAATAATCTCAATTGACTAGCTGTAACATCATACCCTTTTATATAAAGTAATTTCATGATAGTTTCATAACTGATAAAAGGATACTGACTCATTAAACGTACAGATTCTGTTATCGCTACTATGCCTTTTTCTAAAGTTGGGTCAGCAATTGTTTTAAGAAAGCTAAAAAGTCGTTGTCCTTTCTCTGAAAATAAGTCTTCAGGAATATCTGAAATTACTTTCATCTTATTAATATTTACTACTCCGATATTATTACAGCCAAAATATGATTCCTGAAAACTGTCGATTTCTTCTTGATCTAAAACAATATATCCAACTTTTCTACTTTCATCCAACGCATTATTTTGAGAACGCATATAATTTAGCCAACTAATAATGAGCTTAATGTTATAGTCATTTAAAGAATATCCAAGAAACAATACAATGTGATCTGTCAGCAGTGATTTGATAAAAAGTTCCAACAATATATGGTTTTGCGAATAATCCAAATAGTCCTGTTCTTTTAAAACAATACTTTCAGGTAAATTAAGGTCTCCATGCATCTTGATTATGTATTTATTTTTTTCACTGTTCAATAGGTCTTTATCAGTTACAACAACCTGATATTGTCCACGAAATATATTTTTGGATGATTCAAGAAGATTATCATAATTTGTAGTTATAATATGGACTGGATTTATATCAAAAATTGCAGATGATAAAGGAGCATCACAAATATCGTGTTTAGAAATACTTTCTTCCACGATTTTATTGTATAAAGCTTTATCTTTATTAAATACATATTGCGGAATTTTTAAAAGCTCATCAGTTGAATAATCATTCTTAAAACGACATGTTGCTTCACAGAAGTCATCTTTGTGCACACAAGAAGTACATCTTGAATAATCAATCGTTTTTGCCATATTTCCAATCAAAGTTTTCCAATCTGGCATACCTTTAACGTTACAAGACACTCCTGCACCAACAAAAACAACTAACTTATTCTGTTCCGCTTTATCTCGAAAAAAATTAATATATTCAAACAAATCTTGTGTACCCATCGCTAATCTCCTTCCACAACTGGCACTTCATACTACACTTTACTAAAGTCAAGATCTAAACTGTATCATAATAGGTAATTATAACTATACGGATATAACAGTTCTACTATACACTTTTCTAAATGAAGCAATTATCTTTTCGATATAAAAAATTCTTATTATATCCACAAAAATTATAACATCTTCTCATAATATTTTCCAGCATTTTCCTTTTTCCTACATGATTATTCCAATTCCATCTCAAACATCTCATTCTGATCTTCATTCTGCACCTTAAGGTAGTGGGACAAGTATTGTTTCACATCAAATCGATTTTTCGAATGATAATCAGAAAGCTTTTTATACTGTGGGTGGCGTGTTATATCATATTTGTCCGAAAAAAATGGCCGAATACCCTGCACCTGAAGGATGTATTTGCTGTTGTCCATCACCGCAATCTCATCGGGACATTAGATCTTTGCCACAAAGTTAAGTGATGAATTAAAAAATAAAAACTGTCCACCCATTTTAACAATGGGGGACAGTAAAACATCATAGTTTATATAAACTTCATTTTATTTTTGATAGTTCATTTTGTACCTGTTTGAAAAGGTACTTCGTGAGTGAACTGTTAGATTCCTGTGTATCTATGAGTTGTGCTAACCATTTTTTTGCTTCTTCTAAGTAAGAACTATCCCTCCAGTTTTTAGATAAATATACAGAAAATTCAGCAAACTTTTGTGCATGATAGACCTTTCTTTTATCACTGCTAAAGCATTTTCTTAAAGTATCCATTGCTTCCGCAATACTTTCCTCCGAAAAGGAGGTTCTCTTATCTTTACTTGCCTCAAACAAAATGATCGCATGTGAATTCTTTATGCTAAAGTTAGACCCATTTATACTTATAGCCTTGTCTATATCTTCAAAGGCCCCTTTAAAGTCACGGCGATGGGATTTATACAATGCTCTTTGTTGTAATGTATATGCACCGCCATCGAATTGAAAAATGCGTTCATATAAATCATATGCATCGTCACCAAACAAGTCTGAAAATAATTTCCCATCAAATGCGCTACGTCTAAACACATGATACCGATAAATCTTATATGGTGACACATTCAAAATAAATTTACGAACCACAGCACTAAATTCTTCTTTAAAATGTAACTTTAATACATCATACGCCAATTTCGCAAACAAATTAGATCTCAATTCATAATAGTCTTGATTATCAATATCTTGTGATAATAGAACATTAATTGCATTAAGATATCCTTGTGTAGCACCAATATACTCTCTGAGAACCTCATAATTTGTAGTATTCTCAAATGCACAAAGCACATCCATGTTAAGACATGATTTATTGCAAGTAAGATAGGTACTTAATGCAATAATATCAAAAGTTTTTTCTGAGGTTTCGTTAACTCTTTCCAATAAGTCTTTTACACGATTCGATGTAAGTATATTTTTTATATTTTGAGAAGCAAATTCCAGAATAGAGAATTTTTCATCTTCTGAATCTTTATATGATAAATCTTCTTGTTTCCTAAAATTTACAGGGATCTTATTAAAAATACCCTGTGCTTCTTCCCTTGTTAATTCCCCTATATCTTTTCGCTTCACTGATACACCTTCAAGAAGATGTTTCGTAGACTCAAAAGCATAATCATCAGCAAAGCCTAATACCATAAAATTACTTTGTTGCATAAGCAATTTTACAGCCGTTATGTCATCACAACAATTATCTACAAAAACCAATGCCTTGGATCCACCTAACAGGTTAATAATTCGCTGTGCTTCTTCTACAGAAATATTTGATAAAATTAGCTTGCATTCTGCCTGCGCTTTAGCAGCTATTTGCATCATAAGCGTAGTCTTACCGGAGAATGGAATTCCAACTGCTATTACATTTTTATTTTTAAGAACAGCTTCATATAACGCATTTACATTTTTTGTTTGATATGCGTAATCTGACAATATACAATACCAATGTGTATAGCCTTTAGTATAGTAATTTTCTCTTTGTACGACTTCCAATTGATTAATAGTTGGGATGGCATAAGGACGAAGAGAATCTATGTTTATACTGTTCGAGATATTTTCCTCATTGGGGATATTTAAATCAATCCATTTCAATAGTTCTTCTGTCGTCCCCACAATAACATGGCATCCTATATCGCGAAAATAATCAATATTATCACTGTTTGGCATACATTGAACCCAAATATCCTGATGGCCTTCCTGTAATAATTTCGAAATCGTTCTTTCTACAGCATTATCATGAAATCCATAACCTATAAACAATGTGGGAGCCTCAAGCAACTTAGCATGCATCAAATCAAATAAATCTTTATTATCTGAATCTACATTTGCAAGTTCATTTTTTCCAAAGTAGAGATGGGAATTTAAATATTTCACATTTCCATGCAAAGGAATGAATGGAAGAGATGACGCATTGCGCTTTGCACCATACTCGGAAATATTAAACAGACTATATCTTTTACTTGAATCCATTACACACTGAATAATATTATCAATGTTTGTTGTAATATAGGAATGCAAATTAATTCTATCCAATATATCATACTGATGATTATAAGAAGAAACTGTAAATTTTTCACGCAAATATTTTTGAAAAGCCTCTTTGTAACGCAAATTTACAATATTGGAAAGCTTTTCCAAATCATTTTGATATTTCGCATTTATGCCGAAATGTTCGCATATTTGGGGACATAATTCATTTGCATCTGGGAGCAAATTTCCTTCTGCATCTGGAAGTTTAGAAAAACCAGCTCCAGTAAACAAATTAATCCCCGATTGCAATGCCACTTTGAATATTTCTACACGATCAATCGAATCATCATGAATTGCCATATCTATCTTCCTCCATAAAAGTTTTAAAGATCAAAAACAAACCAATTCTTAAGCAAAAACTATACTTGTGTTTTCCCAAACAAAATTATAAACAATCCTGACTTCCTGTGTCTTTTGACTATCCACTTTCTTGACTTCACCCACCAAAATCCAGCTAATCAAGCGGTTCAGTACAGTTTCATCCAGTTCCTGAATGGTGGCATACTGCCGAATTTCCCGGATAAAGATGCGGACTTCACTTTCCTAAGCATCAGACTGCTGAATCATTCGAATCAGTTCCTGCAAACGGCGCTAATTTTCTTTCTGCTCCTGTTCCATAGTGGCTGTCAGCTTCATAAACCGCTGTTTGGAAAGGATGCCTTTTGCTTTATCCGTATAATCGTCCAGAGAAATACGACAATAGAGGGCTACTATTTTCTGATTGACTTGCTTTTTTTCATAGTAAACTCCTTCTATGAACAGGGACACGATAGTTATATTATACCATACACTTGTTACAAACCCCAAAAGTCTTTAAGCTGCTTCCTCCTCTGATTCGTGCTTTTCCAGCCATTTCTCAAATTGCTCGCAAGTCTGACGCTTGATTACCTATTTGCCTAGTCCATTAAAAATCAATCAAATATACCAGTAACTCATTCTCAAAACAAAATCTTATTATGACATGCAACTGTACAAGCTAGGTGAAGCCATACTAACAACTGTTAGATTCTCATTACAGTTAAAACTCTTTTTCTCTTCATATCTATTTATAGTATAACATAGCACTCTCATATTTTCCAGCATTTTCCTTTTTTCTACAAAATTATTCCACTTCCACCTCAAACACCTCATACTGATCTTCGCTCTGCACCTTAAGGTAGTGGGACAGGTATTGTTTCACATCAAATCGATTTTTAGAATTAAAATCAGAAAGCTTTTTATACTGTGGGTGACGTGTTATATCGTACTTATCCGAGAAAAATGGCCGGATACCCTGAATCTGAAGAATACATTTGCTGTTGTCCATCACCGCAATCTCATCGGGACTCATCAAGTCCTTCCCCAGCTTTTGAAAATTCTGTCCATGACTCTCCTGATTCCCCTTGGTCACACTGGTGTTATAGAGATCAATCGTCTCTTTGCCAAGCATCTCGGAGATTTCTTTCAGGGTGCTGCGTTCCTTTCCTCCCAAAAACAACACACAGGAACAGTTACCAACAATCGTTTCCGCATGATCTTTATAGATCGCTTTGAGCTGAGACTGGGTCTGCACGACAATGTGCGCGGATATTTCTCGGCTTCGGATGACGCTGATGATATGCTGAAAATTCGGTATCTTCTGGTTTGCGAACTCATCCAACAAGCAAGTCACATGGACAGGCAGTGCTCCACCGCATCGAAGTGCTTCATCACAGAGGACATTGAACATCTGAGTATACATCATCGCCGCGATAAAATGAAAGGTGGTATCGGTATCCGACACCACCACAAATAATGCTGTTTTTTCATGTCCAACTCGGTCAATTTCAAGCTCATCATCCGACAGCAGAATGCGAACTTCTGCAATATCAAAGGGAGCTAGTCTGGCTCCGCAGGAAATGAGGATTGATTTTGCGGTCTTGCCCGCCGCAAGCTTATATTTCTTATACTGTCTCACTGCAAAGTGTTCTGGGTTCTTTTGCTCCAGCTCTCGAAAAAGCTTGTCCACCGCATTCTCAAACGTTTCATCCTCTTCCCGCACCTCACTTGCATTGAGCATAGCAAGCAAAGTGTTCATGTTCTTTTCTTCCGGCCGTGCCTCATACCAGATATAAGCAATCAGTGCCTGGTAATAGAGTGCTTCTGCCTTCTGCCAGAAATCTTCACCGCCGCTTGTCCCCTCCCCTTTAGTGTTTTCCATGATGCAGTTGACCAGTTTGAGGATATCGTTTTCCGAGTGGAGATAACGAAATGGATTATACTTCATCGACTGAGAAAAATCGATCAAGTTGAGCACCCTGATTTTATACCCACCTTCCACCAGCATTTTCCCACACTCCTCGATAACGGTCCCTTTCGGGTCGGTAACAATGAAGCTGGCATTCATCTGCATCAGATTTGGCTTGATATGAAATCGTGTCTTACCGGAACCTGAGCCACCGATTACCAGTACATTTTTGTTGATATTATACTTGGGATGTTTATTTCGTCCTACCATAATTCGTTCGGTCTGAGTGAGCAGAATGTTCTTGCTGAAATCAGGGTCAATATACGGTTTGATGTCTTCTGAGGTTCCCCATCTTGCTGAGCCATACTCCACCCCTTTGCGGTACTTTTTTGCATCTTTTTTCTTTAAGGAAACAATCAGACAAATCACAAGTACTCCCATAACGCCGACCAGCATATCAAACGGGTGCATGCTTGGGAACGGATTTTCTCCCAGTTTTGCAAGCCCATTGATTGCATCGATAATTCTCGAAAAACAGTTCACCGCATCCGACAGGCGATAGGCTTCTCCCATCTTATCCATCAGCCAGAAGATGAACAGATACGGCAGGTTTGGCAAAATACTTTCTTTTAGCTTCTGTGTGTTCAGTGTTCTTCCCCCTTCCATTGATACTCTGCTATCGTTCGATTCCATTTTTAGTTCTGTTCTGAGCTCTGTCATGATTCACAATCTGTTCCTGAAACTTTTTGAGCTGCACCAGAATCGAAGGCTTTTTGCTCCGTTTTAGTTGCTTGCCAGAAAACTCTCGAAAGGCGGCAGTCAGCGCGTCTGTATCCCTTGCCTTAAAGAAGACGAGATAGCGCGGCGGCTGACTGGAAGTATCCTTTTTGAGTGCGTAATCCACCCCATACTTTCGGGCGACCGACTGAAAGGAGCGGATATTTTTATCTGTGATTTCGATATTCTGCACCCCGGCTCCCTGTCTGACCAGACTTTTGACACTCTGTTTCCCATGGGGTGCTCTGGGATTTCTTTGCTGCTTGAGATATTGCTCCATCGCATATTTGAGCATGGAAGCAGTCAGTTTTCCTCCGGTCTTACTAACCCGGATGACAAAAGCAACCGATTTTTCCCGTACTTCGTCCTGCATACTGGGTTCCTCCTTTTCCTTGAATCTACTGTTTTATTCTGGTTCAGATTTCCTGAACTTACGTTTTTATCAAAACACCTTTCTTATCGCCATATTATCACCGTTTCATAACTTACAGAAAACCGAATAAAATGGTTGTTCATCCGTTCAAAATAGTCTATCATAAAATTACTTCGTAAAGGCGCTCAAATTGCTTTAACCTTCCGATACAATTTTGAGCTTTTAAAATTCCTACTCGATATCACCGATAAAAGAGGTGTAATTTATGTTCATTCAAAAAATCAGTTTAAAAAACATTACCGTTTTTGATACACTTGATATGCAGTTTTCCGATGGAATCAATGTTTTTATCGGTCCAAATGGTGTCGGCAAAACACATCTTTTAAAAATATTATACAGTGCTTGTTGTGCTGCTGATCCTAAAGTTTCTTTCTCCAATAAAATTGTGAGTTGTTTTGCTCCTGACGAGCATCGTATCTCCCGTCTTGTGCGAAGGAAGCAAGCCAATAATGATGCATCTATCGATATAACGAGCAAAAATGAAAAAATCGGCAAATTATTATCCAATAGCAAGACATTCAATAGTAAAACATTGTCCGCTTCTTTCAGTAATAAAACGTCAAAATGGGATGCAGAAGTAGCCGGTGAAGAAGGTTGGGAAAAACAGTGGGAAGGCTTATCCAGTGTCTTTATCCCTGCAAAGGAAATTTTATCCCACTCCTATAATCTGAATGCAGCTGTTGCAATGAATAACGTTTCTTTTGATGACACCTATTTGGATGTCATCAATGCTGCAAAGATTATGATTTCTCCTGGAAAAGATGCTGCTATTAAAAAAATTTTGTTAAAACAAATTGAAGCTATCATCGATGGCAGGATTTTATTTGACAAAAAACAGGATGAGTTCTACCTGACGCATGGAAATACAAAAATCGAATTCAACCTTGTTGCTGAAGGTATCCGAAAAATTGCCTTGTTATGGCAGCTTGTTAAAAATGGCGTGCTTGTAAGCGGATCTGTCCTGTTCTGGGACGAGCCTGAAGCAAATATCAACTCGATTCATATTCCAATCATTGCCGAAATACTGCTCAATTTACAGCAAAACGGCGTACAGATTTTCATCTCTACACATGATTATTTTCTAAACAAATATCTGGAAGTCAAACGTCAAACCTCTGATAAAGTTATGTTCCACTCCTTCTTCTATGATGAAGATCATACCGTTGCCGTGGAGAGTGCCCCTCATTTTAAAGAGCTGACACACAACCCCATCCTCGATACTTTTATCAACCTTTATCAGGAAGAAATCGATAAAGCGATGGAATCATAAGAAAAAGAATCAAAACATGATCAAGTTCAAAGATGCATTAGAGAAGTCCATGAGAAAAATCAGCCATCTACTCTTGTACTTTCTGAGAAAGTACCAAAGCTGTTTCGCGTTTTAGTTTTTTTCAGTCCAACCTTTGTGCTCGCGGCGGGCAGCTTATTTCAAATAAACCACTTGGTTTCGTGCCGTAGGCAAACAGGGTGCAGAATCAATCTTCTCTCATCTGCGCAGCATAGTAGTGGTGGATCGTCTCTGGTGCATGATACAGAGTGGTCAGAAGATAAGCCCGGATGTTATGTATCTTGGTGGTGCTGCTTTGCATCCGTTCCAGCACATATTCGATATGCTCGCACTGCAAACTCAGCAAGCGCTCCTTCACCATCGGCTGCGGGATATCCTGCTTGTCCAGATGAATGGTGCTTCTCCTGCTGGTTACCACTTCGGTCATGAGCGAAACAATTTCGTCTATTTCCCTGTCACAGGATGGATTTCTCAAAAACAAAACATCATACTCAATGTTTCTTCGAATAAGCTGTTCCATTTCCTGTTTTTCGCGCACGCGTTCCATCCCATCCATCGAATCATAAAAAGATTCTGTATCGTTTCTCTCAGTCTTACTGAGATCAGTATTATTTCCGTTCGATTTTGGAAAGTCAAGACTTCCCGAAAAGGGAATGTCTGGACTTTCTTTTTTCAAAAGTGTAGACTTCTGAAAATCGGAAGTCACTCCCTGCTGAGAGTTCCCATTTTGAGAAAACTGCCCGTCTTTTCCTTGATAATCCTCCTTCTCAGAGTTCCTATTCTGGGAAGTCTTGTTTTCATCGGAATCTCCGTCCACAGCTTCATCCTCCAAAAAGTTCTTGACATAAATCTTTGCCGGCTTCCCCTGCCCCTGCTTTTTGCGCTCAATCAGCCCGATTCCTTTCACGCTGTCCAGCTCCGAAAAAAGCCGCACTGCCTTACCGTGCCCACAGCCCAGCAGTTCCAGTGCATCTTCCAGAGTAAAATAGATATAGATACGGTTTTGATTGTCCATCCAGCCATTTTTCATCGACAGGCTCATCCGGTCCAGCATCAATCCATAGAGAATTTTTGCTTCTGCGGAAAGTCCCTTAAAGCGGGTGTCGGTAAAATGGACTTTGGGTATCTTATAAAAGTGAAATTGCTCCGCCTGATTTTTGTAATAATATCGGAATTGCAGGGTTTGTGTCATGGAAAACTTCCTTTCTGTTGTCATTCTCTACTTTCTGAGAAAGTAGCAGGCTGAGCCTGCACCCTGTTCGCCTTCGGCGCAAAGACGGTAGTTTGCACAAACAGGGCGTGGTCACCAGACCACTGCGGGGGGAAACTTCCCCCGATGTAATTTCAAAGAGGACACCTTCTCTTTGTGCTGTCACCCATATTTGCTGTTATTTTTTCTCTTCACCCAGAAAGTATCCCTTCACCCTTACCCCAAAACGCCCCCAAAGTTGCATACAAAGATGCAACAATCGCACCTGTACTTTCTGAGAAAGTACCAAAGCTGTTTCGCGTTTTAGTTTCTTTTTTTGTGCTCGCGGCGGATAGTTTGAGGACAAAAACAGAAGTTTTCGTCCACCTTTTCCAAAAGGTGGTGGGTTTCAAAATGGCAAAGCCCTTTTCCGCACTCCGCAGAGTGCGGAAACCTTATCCGTAAAAGCGCATTTTCGAGGACAAGCTTAGCCTGTTACAGATTCAATCTAGGGGTCTTGCATAGCGTTCCCTTCCTGATGTACAATGAAAATATATAAAAAGAAGGAGGGCAAAGCTGTGAAAAAGAAATACCTCATCTTATTGGCAGTTCTCATTTTGGTGTGTGTATGCGCATGGTTTTATGGATATTACCATCACAAAAGCAATGATAACCTTCCTGCTCTTGCCTCTATCGCAGAAATGAGCGAAGCAGATGTCAATAGCCTGTTACCTGGATACAAAATCGACCAGTTAATAGAAGTTTGGGGAGAACCTGACCATTCTGAAAATAACACATGTTATTGGAAAATCGGAGACAAAACACTCATCGTAAACTACAAAAACAATGATGTCATTTCGATTTGTGGACTAAAGGACAAATCCGGTATATCAGTAGATGAAGAATAAAGCTTCAAAAGGGATTTCACTTATTTATCAAGACGACCACCTGAGACGAACAACTTAGCTTGTTCGTCTTTTTATCTTTCCTGTTCCTTTTGTCTGCGCTGCCACTGTTCGAGCAGCTTGATGATGGTGTCCTGCATCCGCTGCGGCGTGTAGCTTTTCGGGAAGTATTTGCGCAGGGTGTCACTGGTGAGCGTTACCCTGTCCACCTCACTTTTCTTTTCCTCACTCAGGATTGCTCGCATCACATCAAGGGAAAGATGGCCTTCCTGACTGAATTTTTTGAGTCGCTGTGCCTGCGAAAGTGATGGTGTCGTCTGCTCACTTTCCATCGCATCCAATAGTTTTGTTTGCTCCTCCTTTTTCAAGAAGGAAAGCTCGTATGCTGGATTCAGTGCAATCTTACGTTCATCCACCAGTTCCAGCAATTCTGGAATCAGTTCGGTTAAGCGGATATAGCGTTGGATATTTTTTGCACTATCTCCTGTTTGTTCCGCTAATAAATCACGGCTTTTTTGTCTGTTTAACTTGTGGCCAATTTGACCACAAGTTAAATCTGCTCGTTCCCCCTGATGTTTCATTGCTTCCAACTTCATTTTATAGGCAAAGGCTCTCTCACTTGGCAGCAGAGTTTCTCGCTGCAAATTACTATCCACCATAATAATCGTTGCATCATCGTCCAGTTCTCGGATAATAACCGGCATCGTTTCCTTTCCGGCAAGCTGGCTTGCCCGATGCCTTCTGTGTCCGGCAATTAGCTCATATCCTCCGTTCGGGTCCGGGCGTGCGATTGCTGGAACCAGTACGCCATATTCCCGGATACTGTCAGCAGTTTCCTGCATTGCCTGGTCATCCCTGACTTGAAAAGGATGATTTTGAAACGGATGCAGCTGGGAAAGTGCAATCTCAAGCACCTTTTCCCTCTGGGCATCTTCACGGCTTTCTTCGGTAGAAAACAGTTCATCGACTGAGGTCAGCCGGATGTTTTTCGCGCTGCTTTTCAAGGCTCAGCACCTCCTTTGTTAAGTTTCGGTAGCCTTCTGCTACTCTGCCATTGGGGTCATGGGCAAAAATACTCTTTCCTTCGGCACTGATCTCCTTTGCGCGAACAGAATGAGGAATCTCGCTGCAAAACACCCGGATTTTGTTTCCATATGTATCCCGCAGGAGTGTAGCAATTTCTTTTGCAAAATTGGTTCGATTGTCCACCATGGTGAGCAAAATTCCATCAACCTGCAATTTGGGATTGAGTTGACGCTTCACCTTTCCAATGGTCGAAAGCAGCTGCTCCAAACCTTTTGCAGGTAAGTATTCTGCCTGAACGGGAATAATAATGCGATCAGCAGCAGCCAAAGCGTTGACAGTGAGCATCCCTAAAGATGGTTGGCAGTCAATGAGAATATGGGAATACTGTTCTTTCATCGTTTCCTGATACTGACGCAGGATGCTTTCGCGGCTCATGGCATTCACCAGTGAAACCTCCATCCCGGACAGCTGGATATTGACAGGGATAAAGTCCACCCCTTCTGGGTGATGAAGGATGCCTTGCAGGCTGAGCCTGCACCCTGTTCGCCTTCGGCGCAGCTCAAACGAGCGAGTGTGAAAACGCGAGCGATCGCCGTGTGCTGAAACTGTAACTTCGCAGTAAACCAAGGCGCGAAATTGCATCCAGACTCAGTCTGGCTGCGGGTATCCAAGGCTGATGGTCAAACTTTCCTGTGGGTCTGCGTCGACCAACAGCACCTTCTTTCCTTCTCTTGCCAGTCCGATTCCCAGATTTGTACAGGTGGTCGTTTTGCCAACTCCACCTTTTTGATTTGCAATCGCGATAATTTGTGCGGTCATTGTATGGACTCCTCCTTATGTCTTAGTAGCATCGAAACATCTTTTTGCCTGATTTTCTGTGTTCTTATTTCGTGTGTTTTCTTCGCAAATCGTGTAGTATTCTATGCAATCTTGGTAGGTTTCCATAGGTATCATGGTGTGACCCATGTTTTTGTCAATGATCCGACCCGCGGCTATGGCATCTTTGCCGAGAATATGGACGGCACGCTGCTGACCATTGCTGCACAGACGGGTCAAACCCAGTCCGCGGCATAACAAAAACCCACCCGTGAAAGGGTGGGTTTTCTTCATTTTGTTGTATAGTGCTTACGAAAGATATGGAGCAGTATTCCTACCTCCTGTTCTGTTTTTCTTGAGGTTATTCAGTTCCTGCTCTTCATGAATTACAGATATAGCCTTTAATTACATAATATTTTGTTCTAGTGTCCTTATGATGCCCTCCTCTATGGCAATTAACATCATACAACTAAAAAATTACACGAAATGACAAGTTTATAAATTATCCATACACCAAAAACAACACCTGCTTTAAAACAGGTGTTGTCCTCATTTTTTTACCTTCTCCAATTACCAAAAGACCGGATATCGCTCTTGAGCATCACTTCCACGCTCGATAACCCATGCAGATAAATCCTTTGCTAACACGTCCATCTGTTCTGGATCAAGATTTTCTGCTGTATCGCGGGTGCTGTGGATACATTCCTTCTTATTCCAGTCCCTCTGTGAAATCGTGACTGCCGGAATCCCTATTTGCTGAAAACTAAACTGATCTCCTGCGTAAACTTCATTTTTAAAAGGGATACCCAGTCCACCTGCCAGCTCGTTTCTCAGGCTGGTATTCTCCGTTCCCCCGAATACAGCGGACGGCTCTCCTTTCCAGCCCACACAGTCGATATTGATCATCAGCATCTGTTCATATTGATCTGCAAGCAGATTGGCAAATGCTCTGGAACCGTTCAGATCTATTTCTTCTGTGTTGAAGGCCACTACAATAACGTTACAAGGCAGACTGTCCGCTTTGGAAAGCCATGCTGCTGTTTGGAGCAGAGTTGCCACTCCCGAAGCGTTGTCATAAGCTCCGGGCATCACCGAACCACACTGGCCCACTCCATCAAAGTGTGCTCCCAGCACCACCGCTTTTGTGCTGTCCTCTCCTGGGAAAAATCCAACGACATTATCTGCTTCTCCCCGCTGAGCAGCAGCCGGTAATTTCAGGTGCAGTTTCGTTCCTTGCTGCTTTAACTTTGCATAAACTTCCTCGGTAACCATGATGCGGCTAGCATAGTCCTTCGGATTAAAATAGGCGATTCCCTTTGCAACATCACCGGAAATCACGTCGATATATTGGCGCGGAGTATCCTGTTTTGTTACGTTTGCATCCAAAAACGCCCTGCCCGCCTCACAGTCGGAGATATTTTCTGACAGAGGCAGAGTCAGATCAACCTCCTCATAGGAAGCACGAAACACCCAATCCTTCCCCAGTGTCAGAGGAGTTTGCGTGCTGTCAGCGGATACAATCCACGCTTCCCCTGGCATCACTTCAAAAACAGGGCAGTAAAAGCTCTGACGATAGCTTTCCAAATCCGGCAGCTGCTGCAATCCCAATCGGACAAACTGCTCCTCGATATAGTCTGCGGCGGCGCGGTTTCCTGCACTGCCAGCCACTCTGCCCTGATATTGGGGATCGCTCAGTTCCAGTAAAAACTCCTCACTGGAGCTTTCCACCGTCCAGTCCGGCACAAAGGAAACCTTCGGCAGATCGGTCACCCAGGTAAGCGGAGCTTCCTCCACCGGCTGATCGGGCTGCTTTTCCTCGTCCTCAGAAGGAATCGTTTCTTCCGAGGTTTGTTCCTCATTCTGCTGTGTTTCTTCGGGCTGCTGCGATGGCTGTTTTGGAGTCTGGGCTGCCGTACATCCGGACAAAAGCAGCAAACTCAAACACAGTGCCAGTATTCTTTTCATGCTACTTTCCTTCCTCGAAGTCGAAGTGGATACCTTTGACAGCGTGTACCTTCTGATACTTGCTCTGATAGATGTAATGCACATTGCCTGTAAGATACCCATATCCTCACTCCTTATCCCGCAGAATATCCATGACGTTGACACGGACCGTCAGCATGACCGCTACTGCCGCACCCAAGGTATAACACAATAAAATCACAGCGCAGATGGCAGGCTGGAAGCTACTTTTCTCGAGCACTCCCACTGCCGCTGCACCAAGCAGCACGCCTAAAAGGCAGAGCACAAACTGCTCGCACAAAGCTTTTATTGTGATCTGTGCACGGCTTTCGCCCAGCATTCGCATGACGGCATATTCCGGCTTGCGGCCGCGCGCCAGCAAGAAGCTCAGAAAAAAGCCGATGGCGGCAATCATCACAAAGAAAAAGGTGTACAGTCCCTCGAGCAGCGCAAGATTGCTTTCGATGGGAGCAACCGTTCCTTTTAAAATGCGGTCGTCGAGTGCAACGCGGATGCCCGCACTTCCAGACAGGCCCTGTTCGATCAGGTAGTCCTTCAGTTCCTCCAACCGGTGATTGTCCTTGACGGTAAACACAAAGCTGCGCAGTGTAAACGGCCAGACCATGCCGTCTCCCATCTGCTGATGTGCCGTGGTGGCGGCAGAGCAAAGCTCCTCACTGGTCGCAATGGGCATCACTGCTTTAAAGGCGGTGATATTGCCGTGATAGGTCGCCGCCACTTTCAGGCGGAAGATGCCGCACATCTCGGAAAGGTCGTCCATGGTGACCGACACAAAGAACGGGATGGTGTCCCCTGGCTGATAGCCAAATTCATCGGAGATGATGCAGATGCGTTCCTTCCCTTCCAGGCAGCTTTCATCGTAGCCGTCCAGCCAGGTTATCTTGTCCTGGATGCGCACCAGCTGGTCACAGGATGCAAAGCTGTCATAGGCGTACATCCAGCCGTTTTTTCCCTGCACCTCCTCCTGTTGGAGCAGCTTCTGCATCGCCCGCAGGTTTTGGTCATCATCGGCGTCCTTGCCCGCCTCTGCTTCCAGCTGGTCTTTAGGATAAAGTTTGAACTGAAAATAGTGATAGGCGCTGCTTTCACTGAAATAGCCGCTGTTGACCAGCGTTTTCCACTGTTCCCCTGGGATGACCGGCTCCTCGTAGCTTTCTGCGTTGAGAATCCAGCCGGTTACCTCGATGCTCTCGTAGGCTTCCTTGAGCCTTGCTCTGGTGCTGTCGATAAAGCCAGGATAGAGCAGCAAAAAGACGGTGGCTGCCATGGTGAACAGCAGAACCAACAGGCAGGCTGCTTTTCTTCTGCCCGCCATCCTCCACAGATAGGACAGTCCTTTCATCCTCTCGCCTCCTTACGCTTTGCTCTTGGGCAGCAGTTCCCGCGGCTCCTTGTTGATGTCGGCGGACACAAAGCCCAGCAGAAACAGCGGAAACAGCAGCACCGAACCGCACGCTCCCAGCGTGAGCAGCGGGTCAGCCGCGACAACGATGCTCTCCTGTTCCTCCTGCGCCGGCAGCACATAGGCCTGAAACAGGCTGTCCCGCTCGCTGTGTGAAACGTTTTCTTCCATGATGTCGCTGCCGATTGCCTGTGCTACACCATAGCCGACACTTCCTCCCACTGCCGCACCGATGCCGCAGAGAAGAAGCGCACAAACCAGCACTGCCGCTACCGCCTGCTTCTTGCTTCCGCCCAGCAGCCGGAAGATTCCCACCGTCTGCCGCTGGTTCTGCCAGAAGAAATAGGCGATCAGGATGCTGGTAATCAACAGCAGCGCCGTGGACAGCACCACCAGCAGCTTTGCTGTGCTGTTCATCGCCCGCAGTCCTGGCTCCACCAGACTGTATCCCTGATCGTAGAAGGTAAATTTCGGCGTAAACTGGCCCTCCTTCTCGGTGGTAATGCCTTTTGCCTCCATATCATTGAGGAAGGCGTCGATCGAGCCGTTTTGAATCTTTACCGAGAACAGTGAGCTGTGAACATAGCGCTCCTCCACTGGGATTACCTCAGGGACCGACTTTTCAGGAAGATAGATATTAAAAGTGCTCATATCCAGCGTGTTTGGAGAGATACCGGAATTTCCCGTGACAGGATTCTTCGCGTAGAATCCGACGATCTCATACTCGCCTTGGTGGACAAACTCCTTGGTGTCGCTGTCCCAAAGCGGCTGGGAATAATCGTACTGCTGTACGGGCTGATAGAAGGTCTCAAACAGGTGGATGTTTAGTTGATCCCCGATTTCCCAGTTCTGGAAATCCGCCATCTCCTCACTCACCATGCAGACCTTCGCACCGGACGCATATTCCTCCGCGGTGATCATCCGGCCTTCGCTGAGTGAGGCGCCACCGATATGGTAGGCCGGAACAGAGGTGATGTCGTTTGTCAGCTGCACCTGATAGACATAGTTTTGAATCCTGAGATCCTCCCAGGTTTTGTCGTAATAGGATTTGAGCTGAGGATCGTTCTGCACATCCTCCCAGCGCTGGAGCGGAAAAGGCGATCCCATGGCATATCCATCGTCATAGGTCAGGTATTCCTGGTCCTTGTCATAGGCGACGTGGAAATTTCCGCAGTCTGTCCACGGATAGCACAGATTAAACTCCACGATTCCGTCTGTGTCCTCTGTAGCAACATCAAGAATTCCTTCTTCCTGCTCACTCCAGGTCCAGTCCGTACCAGGCCAGATACACGCAACATACTCCACGTCTGGATAAAGTGTCAGGGTGGTTGTTTCATCGCTGCGGTTGACCTGCTTGATCTGGTCGGCGTATCCTGCAACCTCCTTTGGAGTTAGGAAGCAGTGGAAGCGGAACGTGTCCTGATAGCGAAAACATCCTGCCGCATCGTCCAGTATCTCCAACTTGATAAGAGGTTGTTGCATTTCGACTAGGGATAAGGTAATCGGTGTCTGACCTATGAGCCGAAAGCGGACGAACTGTCCCAGGGCTCTCGGTGCATACAAGCCATGAGGCGACCTGCCATTCAATGCGGGCTTACCTTCAATATAGGCGCCGTACTGGGTCCGAAGATCCCAGCTTTCCACCGCCTCACTGCCGATGATCTGGCTGATATCGTAGCCTTTGACCGCTGCCGCTTTGTAACCGACGTGGGTTTGACTGTTTTCCTCCACGAGATTGCCGTATTGGTCGATATCTCCGTACAGCTCGGTCACTGCCAGCGTGGAGTAGGTTTCCTCCGCCTTTTGCAGATTGCTGGTGCTATTGTGATAGAGATTTAGACTGGTGACGAAAAAGGCTGTCGCCACAATCAGCAGCAGAAGGTAGAAAACCGTCTTTTTGCTTCGCTTTAGCTGCTCAACGAATATTTTGTCGGACATTTGCATTTCCCCTTTGAGCCATCAAATATATTAGCAGAAGACCGATAATCTGTATAATCCTATAGTACAATTATATATGTAAAATCTATGAAACACAAGATAGATAACGAGAAGTCACAGATAATAGACAAAAAGCACAAGAAAATATGCTTAGTTTGGTAAGACTACACTTGCAATCTTAAGATATAACAGAAGCAGCGTAGAAAGTGCCCCTCATTTTAAAAAGCTGACACGCAACAGAACAGCGTATGAGAGAAATAGCTATCTGCTCTTGTACTTTCTGAGAAAGCAGCTGCTCCACACCTTTTGCCGGTAGGTATTCTGCCTGAACGGGAATGATAATGCGGTCAGCAGCAGCCAAAGCGTTGACGGTGAACAGTCTCGCCTGTCGGCTCGGTGGCGACCCGTACTCCAAAGATGATTGGCAGTCAATCAGAATATGGGAATACTGTTCTTGTATCGTTTCCAGATACTGACGCAGAGTGCTTTCGCGGCTCATGGCATTCACCGGTGAAACCTCCATTCCGCACAGCTGGATATTGGCAGGGATAAAATCCACTCCTTTTGGGTGATGAAGAATACCTTCTCCTTGTGGAAGCGGTTCATCCATCAGGATATGTCCCATCGCTGCGCAGACGGGTCAAACCCAGTCCGCAGCATTTAGAAAAGAGCTAATGAAAAAGAGGAGCCTGCATCAGCTCCTCTTTGCTTTAATGATTTTTAAGCGTATCTGCCTCAAAGGATACACGGAAAAAATGGTAGACCACCAAAAGATAAAGGATAACGACCAGACCGCATATTCCAAAAACAGGCAGCCAATAGATCTGCTGTATCGGCATTTCCTCCCAAATGCTAAACACATAGTAAATACCAAAAAACAGCAGCGTCTGAATACAGGCAATCAGAAAATCCTTGCCAATCCCGATAAAAACATATTTTTTCAGAAACTGCAGGCAGATTTCTCTGGTTGCACCCATATCAACCAGCAGTTTTAAGCGGGACTTCTCCGACTTAAAATTGCGGATGGAGATGCTGACGTTGAGCAACAGCGCAATCGCGATCAGGATGCTCCCTCCCCAGACACTCATCAGGTAGAACTGACGGACGATATAAAAGTCTCTTTCGCAAGTTTCTCAAATTCTTTCTTTAATTCTGCCATGGGTATTTTATTTTTCCCACTGATATTGATTCCTCTTAATAAGGCAACATATCTTTTCATAATCACAAATACCTCCGCAACTTCCTATTTCTCTCTGACTGCTGGCCAGACAGATGATAACGAAAAGTCATCATGGCTCTTTCCAGAAGACGCCCTCCGCCAATAGTTTATGTCGTTAGCCTTATTATACTATGGCAGCTTACTTATAGGAATAGATGAATTGTAAACTTGCCGGACGGGAATGGCTCCTGCAGCGGTTGTTCTGTCCTTATGGTTCGTTTTTATTTTCTCGAATTTTATCGAGTCTGCTTTGCAGAGTATCCATCTGCTCTTTCACGTTTCCAATTAAGGGCGCACCGATGATATTCCCTTCGCTGTCCACAACATAAGTAGTGGGATAGCCAGTGATTTCAGAGATAAAATCTTGATAGAAATCATTTTCCGGATCGGGAGAAATATTCTGATAGGTTACCCCCTTTTCTTCCAGAATACTCTTGGCAAGCTCCAGCTGTTCTTTGCTCTCACCGGAATCTGTTCCAACGCCAATCAGATTGATGTTGTCCTTCTGAAATTCCTGATACAGTTCTTCCAGTTCCGGCATTTCTGCGATGCAGGTGCCGCAGCCATTGTTCCAGAAGTTGACGATCGTTGCGTCGTAATCCGCGAAAATATCACTGGAGATGGCGTTCCCATTGGTATCGGTCTCGGAAAATTCTGGGAACGGGGTTTTGGAGACCAAATCCGTTTCCTGAGAGCCGCAACCTGCTAAAAGGACTACACACATAACGATCGCCAAGAAAAGGCTAATTTGTTTTTTCATATTCTTTGACCTTCTTTCCGTCTGCTGATTTTAATGAAAATGTTTTGCAGATTGCCTGATGAGGGCAGGTTCGAATACAATCCCCACACCGGATACACTCTGTATGGTTTGGAGTACGGAATACATCTATATCCATTTTGCACGCGCGGCTGCAAGCGCCGCAGGAAGTGCATTTGTCTGTGTTGATGTGGAATCGGTAAAGGGAGATTTTATTGAACAGCGCATAAAAGGCTCCCAGCGGGCAAATCCATTTACAGAACGGACGGTAAAAGAATACGGATAGTACCACAATGCCCAGTAAGATACAGCTTTTCCATGTGAACAGCTCTCCCAGACTGGCACGGATGCTCGCGTCGGCAATCGACAACGGGATACCTCCTTCCAGAATACCGGCCGGACAAATGTATTTGCAGAAAAAGGGATCGCCCAATCCCACCTCATTCACGATCGTCATGGGCAGAACGATCACAAACACAACCAGAATGGCATATTTGAGATAAGTAAGAAAATGCAGCTTTTTGGTGCTGAATTTTTGAGTAGGAATCTTATGCAGCAATTCCTGGAACCATCCAAAGGGACATAGGAAGCCGCATACCACACGTCCCATCAGTACTCCTATCAAAATCAGAAAACCCACAATGTAATAGGCAAACTGGAACTTTGAGGAACCAATGACCGCCTGCAAGGAACCGATGGGACAGGAAGCAGCCGCTGCGGGACAGGAGTAGCAGTTCAGACCGGGGACACAGACAATTTTGGAACTGCCTTTATGAATCCTCCCCTGAAAAAAGTTCAGTAAAAATGGATTGGAAGCGAGCGTAGCCGCTAATTGAAATTTCCAGCGGTGTTTGTTTTTAGCCAATGCCCACACACTCCAAACACAAATTGATGCCCTTGCTCAAAACCGTCGCCGCTTCTCCCCGTAAAACGCCGATGCCTATCATTACAATCGCTGCCGCCAAAAGAAGCGTTGGCGCTTTCCGCAGGCTCATCCCATCACCGCCATTCCGCTGTTCTCACTGATGTCCCCGTTTGCCATCTCTTTCTGCATCTGAGCAAAGCTGGCTGCGGAGTCTGCAAGCTCTTCTGCTTCCACCGCAGAAAACCATGCAGAATAGAAAGATGTATTGACACACCAGGAAGCAGTATTGGACATTCCCTCGATCATTTCCTTGTGATTTTTAACGGCATCCTTCAAAGAGTCGTTATACTGGATGACCGGAAACGGCGCGCCCTCAAACAGCTCATTTCCATCTTCGCTTTTGGTGCATACCAGAATCTCCGCGCCGTTTTCCTTGACTCCCTCATACCCATCAACCAATGCCTGATAGAAAGTCTCTGCGTCTGGATCAGCAGGGTCCAGGAACACAAACAGCGTCACATCTGCCATCTGCTCCCGAGTAAACTCTTCTCCGGCAAGGGTCGTGGTAGTAAATTCTCCAATAGCTCCGGCCTCTGTTTTACTTGCGGCTGGAACACTTTGCTTTTCCATGTACTCATCTGCCCATTCCTGTGTGATCCAGCCCTTTTCCAGAGCATCCTCCACTGTGACATTGCCTTCTGAAATGGCCTTCTCCACCTCGTCGAGACTAGGATTCTGACTGCCGCAGCCTGCCAAAGAAAACGTACAGACTGCTGCCAAAAAAATTGCTGCAAATCGTTTCATAAAAAAACTCCTTCCGCTGTTTTATTTGCAGAAGGAGTATAGCATATCTCATATAAAGCTGATGTTAAGACGGAAATAGGATTTCAAATATACTTCCATTCGGGTGATTGGGCAGGACAGAAATCTGCGCATGGTGCCGTTCCAGTATCTTTTTGCACACAGCAAGGCCCAATCCGCTCCCTCCGATTGCCCTGCTTCTGGATTTATCCACCCGAAAGAAGGGTTCAAACACCATCTTGCGGCAGGATTCCGGGATGCCCTCGCCCTGATCGGCAATTTGCACCCGGATGGAATCCTGTCTTTTTTGGACAGTAATCGTAATCTGTGTCTGAGGCGGGCTGTATTTCACCGCGTTTTCCAACAGGTTATAAAAGACCCGTTCCAGCAGGCTGTCCTGTCCCAGAACAAAGGAATCTGTTTCTTCAATCTGAATGCTGATTTCTTTTTCATCTGCTATACTGGACAGTTCCTCCGCCACATCGCTAAGCAAAGGATACAGAGGCACAGGCGTTACTTTTTCCAATGGCAGGTCTTTGCTGAACCAAAGTAAATCTTCAATCAATTTAGACAACCGTTCCAACTGCCCGCTCATTGCATTTACCATTTCCTGTGTCGCTGGAGTTCTATCTTCTGACAAGGCAAACACATCCAGCTTTGCCCGCATGACAGTCAAAGGCGTCCGCAGCTCATGGGCTGCATTTGCAGAAAATTCCTTCTGTAAAAGGAACGAACGCCGTAAGTCGGCCATCATCTGATTAAAGGACATGGTGAGCTGCTGGATTTCATCTGCACTTTGCGGCAGGGTGATTGGTTCTCCCAGATTTTCAATATTGCGCTTCTTCACTTCGCGGGATAAATCCCGAATCGGTCTGAGCACATATCCTGCCGCAAAATAGGTTGCCATGCTTCCAAGCAGTACAATCAATGCGGTGGCGATGATTGTTCTCTGCTGAAAAATCCGATAATATGGTTCTTCTACAGGTACAGCAGGCTCCAATTTCTGTATTGGCACGGATTCTCCATCCATTGATGGTGTAACAGTAATGGCTTCCATCATACGGACAGCTGACATATTCGAAAGCAGTGTTAATGTAACACAGGAAACTAGCAGGAACAGGCTGGCTACCAAAGTGAATCGGATACGCAGAGGGATTTTTCTCATAGCAGTACATACCCCTCTCCGATTTTGGTTTGAATTGGATCGCTCCCCATTGCGGCCTTTAGTTTTTTCCGCAGCGCGGATAGGTGTACTCGGATGGAATTGCTGAACGGGTCCGCATCCCCATTCCAGACGTGGTTAATGAGTTCCTGCTGGGTAATCAATCGACCTTGATTCAACAGGAAATATTCCAAAATCGAAAATTCTTTGGTCGTCAGGCTGATAGGCTCTCCATTGATTTCAAGCGTTCGATTCAGAGTATTCAAGGCAATTTCCTGATAAGTCAAGCAGCTGGATTGCTGGACAAATTTGCGGTTTAGCAGCACGCGGATACGGGCTTCCAGCTCGGCAAAGTGAAACGGCTTCGTCAGGTAATCGCTGGCTCCCAATTCAAAGCCGGACAGCTTGCTGTCCAATTCCGAATTGGCCGATAAAATCAGCACCTTTGTTTGCGGGTGTTCTCTGCGGACTTCTTTCAAAATGGAGAAACCGTCCATTCCTGGCAAGTTCAAATCCAGCACGATTAGGTCATATTCCTCATCGACTGCCATTTGGCAGCCGGTTTTCCCGTTATCCACCTGATCTACGGCATAGCCTTTTATGGTCAGTCCCTTGCTGATATCCTGTAATAATTCCCGTTCATCTTCAATCACTAAAATTCGCATATGGTGCAGTTCTCCTTATTGGTGTGAGTCCCCTTTCGTAAGCAAATAGCCATACAGAAATACCTCTATTTGAGAAGGGTTCCCTCCACGTTCCATTTGTGGCTTCTTTGATTTCATCCGTTCAAAGCCACGGTTCATTAACTCTATAGGTGCAGATGGTATCGGTATAAAGATAAATGCGCCTTACCGTCTGATTTTCTAAATAACCCATCAAATACTCCAACAAGGTTTTCCCAACGCCAAAGCCCCGACAATCCTGATTGACAGCAAAGAGGGTAAGTTCTCATTCAATTCTCTTTTGTGTTTGGCAGAAAATTCTCGATAGATCGTGTGGATATCCTCTTTCCTCATGCCGCGCTCCTTTAAGGTATCCCACAGCGGCTGACAGCTAATGTGCATAGGTTTCCCAGCTTTTTCCATCGTCAAGTGTTCTGTACCCATTATAGCAATAATCTTGTGTTTCGACAATCTTTCTTGCCTGCACTGCCGGTTTTGTTTGGATTGTGCTTTTCTCTCTGAATCTATTACAACTAATTTACCATGCCCTGGCTTTTACACCTGGGTTTTCATCAGCATAGCCTTTGTGGGATTGATGATTCCCCAAACGCCAAGGCCAGCTCCCAGTGTAATGACCAGCATAAGGATATCGTTTTATGGAAACTCTGCTTTTACCTTATGACATACCGAAGCCACAAAGCGTTTCCTTCTAGCTTTTTTACTTCTTTTAACGCAAATGCAACAGGAGCATGAGCAGGCAAAAAGTCTGCCTGTTCAAAGATGGATACCGAAGTTGTGCTGCCATCAGCTACTGGAGCGACCACCAAACTAACCTCATCTATCAGATCTTCCTGAAGAAATGACCAGTTCATCACGCCGCCTCCTGCTACCATGATTTTTTCAATGCCAAACAGGTTCTGGAGCTTTTGAAGCAACAGCGTACAATCGAGATATTTTTCTCCCGCAAACAGGTACGATATTCCCTGATTTTGCAGATAGGTCAGATATGGTGCAGATACCTGCTCTGTCAGAACCTCAATTACATGGGCAGCAGATCGCCCTTTCTTTTTTATGGTTGAAGAGGAAAATGCCAGCTCTCCTTTGGGATCCACAGAAATAATAAAGTTTCCCAAGTCTTTTCCTGCCGGATTGATCCAATCATCAAAAGGAACTGATCTCGCTATTTCAGGCAAAGCTGGAGCTGGACCATCCGCGTAGCTGCCAAGCATGGTTGTTGTGCCATAGAGTGTGGCCTGGCACCCGTAAAACTCACGCAAATCGCTATAAGCTTTTAAAGCTGGCGCCGTTTGAGGAAGTCCAAAAAATGCTCCATCAATCTTACCGTCCAAAGAAGCAAGCATATGACAAACAACAAAAGGACGTTTCATCTTCCTTTCCTCCATAGATATCCTCGGCCTTTCTGTTATTACTTTAATGCTGCTCCATCCTTAAATGCATTTCCTACCCGCTCACCCAGCACATGGTAGCCACTATTTGCCGGTTCAAAAGCGATGGGATGGAATTTTGCCATATCCAGATGACCTGCATCATCCAGTACGTTCTCGTCAATGCTGACATTGATAATCTGACCAATGATATTGCCGTCGTCAGTCTCTTTCAGGAATTTGCACTCCAGTGCCACCGGAAGCTCACAGATAATCGGTGCATTCACAAATTCACTTTTTACGGTATGAAAGCCTGATTTTTCAATCTTGTTTGGTTCGTTATTGCCCGAAACAAGACCCACGTAATCTGCAGAAATTACATGGTCAGCGTCGGCAAACGCTACGGTGAACGCTCCCTTTGCATGGATGTTTTTTGTGGTTTTATGCCCTGCACTCAGGCAAAGTACCACCTGATCCGAATCATACAGTCCACCCCAAGCCGCATTCATGGCATCGGAACTTCCATCCTCGTTATAGGTTCCAATAATCAGTACTGGAAGCGGATAAAACCAAGATTTTTTACCAAAATTTTTTCTCATAACAACAAGTCCTTTCTTATGATTTATTTTTGCTCATCCACGGGCGGAATCATTTCTGCATACCTTTTCAGCATTTCCGGTGTGCTGGTATAGTAGCGTTTTTTTCGATCCATAGCAGAGATCTGCTCCATCTCATCTTGATTCAAAGAAAAATCAAAGAGGTCGAAATTGTCCTGAATATGCGCCGGATTCTTGGAACCAGGGATTACGATGTTCCCTGCCTGTATGTGCCAACGCAAGATAATTTGTGCATTAGATTTGCCGTACTTCTTGCCAAGCTCAGAAAACAGCGGCTCCTGAAGGAGCGATTTATCCCCATGTCCCAGAGGATACCATGACTGAATTATGATCCCCTCATTACTGAGGAATTGTTTTAATTCCTTTTCCTGAAAATATGGATGTACCTCCGTCTGAAGCACCGTGGGCTTCACTTCACAGATTGCCAAAATTTCTTTTATCTGCTCCATATTAAAATTGGAAAGACCAATGGCTTTTACTTTTCCTTCCTGATAAGCTCTTTCCATCAGTTTGTAGCCAGCAATATAATTTCCAGCAGGCTGATGAATGAGCAGCAGATCAATATAATCGGTGTCCAGCCGTTTCAGTGTTTTTTCTACGGCGTCTTGCTGCTCATAAAAAGCAGGCCACAGCTTGGTTTCCAGAAAAATTTCTCCTCGCTGAAGTCCGGATTTCTTCATCGCACGACCCACAGCCTTTTCGTTGACGTATGCATTGGCGGTGTCGATCAGCCGATAACCGCACTTCAAAGCATTGAGCACCGAGGATTCTGCTTCATCAGGTGTGAGTAAAAATGTGCCAATCCCCACCATGGGCATCTTTAATCCATTGTTGAGAGTTACATCTTCCATTTTATTTTCCTCCTTACATCTTGAATGGTGGATTGATAGTCTAAAAAATACAGCGGATATCTACATCTTATCGAATGCACAGTGCAAATATGAAAGCTCTGTTGAGGACAGGTGGACGTCTGTCGTGCCAAACTGGCCTGTGCTGGACTGATGCTTTTCTCTTTTCTATGGAAATTGCTTCCGATTTGACGGAAGTATCAGAAATTTCAGCATTGGAATCGAAAGCATCGGCGAGCCCTTCAGACTAATCACCGAGCACACTATCCAGCCATTCCTGAACATCAGACTCACTGACGCTGGAACGGAAACGAATTCCTTCCTGCCAATCCCCAGTTCCAGCTAATTCTGCCAGCAGCTCTCCGCTTTCACCCAAACCGGAGCTGGCGGAAGTACAGAAAGGAATGACTGTTTTGCCGGTAAAATCGTTGGCTTTAACAAACGTATCCACAGGCCATGCGGCAATTCCCCACCAGATGGGATAACCGATAAACACTGTATCATAGCTTTCCCAGTTCTCCACTGTATCGGCCGACAGCTCAACAGTTCTTAAAGATTCGTCCGCATATTCCCGACAAACACGGCTGTTTTCATCGCCATAATTCAGGTCCTCATCGGTATAAGGGTCCGTAGGCTCCAGCTCAAACAGATCGCCGCCGGTCAAATCAGCAATATAACCTGCAGCCTGCTCTGTATTGCCGGTAGCAGAGAAATATACTACCAGGGTTTTTCCAGTTTGACTTTCTTCAGAATCATCTCCGCTGTCTGTTTTAGCGGAAGTGCTTTCAGGGTCAGCTGGCTGAGTGTCCTCTGTTTTAGAATTTTCCTGTGGAGAAGAAACCGAAGCATTGCTGTTTCCGCACGCTGTAATACCAAGTACCATTATCAGACTTAAAAACAATGCAGTTATTTTTTTCATCACAATCGCTCCTTTCAAGGTTAAAGACTTTTATTCATAACATTCCTGGAAGATTTCCAGAATCTCTTCATGGGTCATAGGCTTATAGCTGCCTTGAGAAATGCTGCAGGAATCGGCGATTTCTTTCAGCTGGGATTGCTTCACGCCCAATTCTTTTAGTGTTGCAGGCAGACCGATTTCTCGAATAAAATCTGCCAGTGCCTGAATACCTGCCAAAGCAAGTTCTTCCTCGGTTTTGTTCTCCGGAACAATGCCCCATACATTTTTTGCAAAGCGGACAAATTTTGACAAGCCCTCTTTATAGATATGCCGGTAGTATGTTGGATGAAGCACTGCCAGACCACATCCATGGTTACAATCCGTAAATGCGCCGAGCTGGTGCTCCATATGATGGCACTGAAAATCACATCTCTTGCCCATCTTGATCACCCGATTTTCCGCCATGGTTGCATCCCACATCAGGTTGGAACGTGCTGTGTAATCCTGCGGATCTTCAATGGCTGCACGAAGATTTCGAATCACATTTTTCATCAATCCCTCCATAATATCATCGGAAACATTGTCTTCATCGGGTTTGCTGAAATAAGTTTCCATAATGTGGCTTAAAATGTCGAAACTACCGGATACCATTTGTTTTGTTGGCACAGAGAAAGTATAGGTGGGGTCCATCAGAGCAAAACGAGGGTTAAGAGCCGGATAGTCCCGACCTGTCTTGACCTTCTTTTCCTCATTGGTGATCACTGCGCCGCCGTTGCATTCGCTGCCAGTACCTGCCACAGTAACTACAACGCCCAATGGCAGCGGAGCAAAGTCAATGACACCTGGGTGAATCCAAAAATCCTCCCAAATATCGCCTTCATACCGTGCAGCAAGACAAACCGCCTTACAGCAATCCATTGTGCTGCCGCCGCCTACGGCAAGAACCATATCAACGTGATTTTCTCGGGCCAGTTTCGCACCCTCCTGTACCTTCGCATAGGTGGGATTGCACATGATGCCGGAAAACTCCACAATGGTTTTACCAGCTTTCTTCAGAATGCTCGTAATCTCATCGTAGACGCCGTTTCGTTTGATTGAGCCTCCACCATAGCCCAGCAGAACAGTCTGAGCGTCTTTTGTCAGACAGGCCAGATATTCCTTCACGCAGCCCCTGCCGAAATAAACCTTCGTACTGTTTTGAAAAATAAAGTTGTTCATATCTGTACTTCCTCCTTTCAATTTCACAAATGGTCATCTATATTGCGCTTCCTAAAAAGAAACAGCTTCGTCAAGCCATCCTTCTGCCACCGTGCCACTTCCCAGCTCAAAGCCGTGTGACAGGTCAGGATAATAGGGAGTAACCTTGTACATCCATTTCCGTCTGATTTAATTATAAAAAAATCGAGACCTCTGCGGAAGTCTCGATTTGTTATGCACTATTTACTTAAAGGTTTATACTGGATGATCACTTTTGGGTTGCTTTCTTTACTGCTTTCAGAAACTGTTTGACAACTGGAGACGGTGTTGGAGAGTGCAACAGGCCGAAAGGAATCGTATAATTCCAATCCAACGGCAAAATTTTAAGCAGAGGGTGAACATAGCTCCAGTTATTCACAGCCATCAGGACATAGTTGTTGTTCTCACACTGGTTAAATGCATTCACATCGTAAAAATCGAAATCCACAATTTGTATTTGAGGATGATTTTTCCATAAATCATCCCGAAGAAGATCGACGTAATGACTCCATCCACGGCGCATCAACATCATCTTTTCTCCGTACAGATCCTGTACCGTCAGCCGGTCTTTTTGTGCCAGCCGATGATGAACAGACACTGCACAGCAAATCGGTTCACGGGAAATCTCAAGTCCATGACACTGACGTAATTGAAGCATTGTTTCATCAAAAATTCCGGCGATCACATCGATGTTTTGTCCCAGATTTGCCAGAATTTCTCTGGCATTTTCCGGAGTGTTATCAAATGGAACCAGCTTAAATTTTATTCCGGGACAATATTCTTGCAGCTTTGGCCAAAGGTCTACCAACACCTGGGCTGGTGTCATCGGAGAAGTACCGATACGAATTACATTCTCCGTTTCTTGCATTGCATTCTTTGCCCGTGTAACCGAATCTTTACAATACTGTATGATATATTTTGCATCCTGATAAAGAGACCTTCCCGCTTCTGTAAGCTGCAGCCCACGATGTGTGCGAACAAAAAGCTGTAAGTCCAAACTGTCTTCAAGCAAATTGATTTGTTTAATGACTGCTGGCGGAGAGATGTATAGTTTTTCTGCTGCTTTATTAAAGCTGCCCGACTCTACTACACAGATAAATGTATCTAGCCGTGGATTATACATTTGCCTCACTGTTCCTTCCGAGGATTTCTTTATTTGATGCTTTTACACTTACTCATATTGACATTTTTTAATCTTCTGAGATTGTTTATGCAAATTTAAGTTTTCCATTTGTTTAGTTAACTCTGCCCACAAAACCTCTTAACCTATTGTTTTAAGAAGTGTTATTACAATAAAATTATAGGCAAATGAGAAAAAGATTTCAAGTGATATTCTTTTTCACATATTTTTTTGACTGTCTTTAAAACGGAGCCTTTTGATTTGCTTCCCATATCTCCGCCGACATCCTTGTCCTTAGAAAGTCCCTGTACTTTTGCAAGAAAGACGGCAACGCTGATCTTTTCTGCAATGATTAAAATTGATATTTCAAAAATTACTCCTTTTTAATAACAAGAGCAACCGATTTCTCGATTGCTCTTTAGAATAACTGTGTTAAAATGAATTATTGTTCTTGTACCGTAAAGCGTTTATCCATGCTTGTACTTCGATAAAAAAGCGGGATAGATGGAAACCATCCGCTACCGCATGATGAATATTCATCGTCAAAGGCACAAGATGGTTTCCTTATCTCTTTCCCTTTCTGCCCTTACTTTAACTTTTCATAATCCGCTTCGTTTACGGCTTCCAGCCATTCATTAGAAGCACCCTCCGCCGGAACTTCCACTGCAAGATGAGCAAACCAACTATCTTTTGCTGCACCATGCCAATGTTTAACTTCAGGTGGGATATTGACTACATCGCCAGGATGCAGCTCCTGCGCCTCCTTGCCCCATTCCTGATAATATCCGCGCCCTGCCGTACAAAGTAAAATTTGTCCGCCTTTATGGTGGATATGCCAGTTATTGCGGCAACCTGGCTCAAAAGTTACATTTCCAATTACAACCTGCTTTGTGGAGAGCATGTTCAAGTAGCTCTGTCCCACAAAATATTTTGCATATGCCTCATTTTTTTCTCCCATAGGGAAAATACTGATATTTTCTGGTTTCATCATATGCCTCCTATTTTTTAACCAAATACCGCAGCCACAAACTGCCGCCTTCTTTTTTCTCTACATTTTGAAGCTCAAAAGCGACTGGCTGTATGGATGCAAAATCTCCTTTTGCGCTAAAAAGCGCAGGAGTTTTATCGGAACCGTCCGCAACTGGAGCAATTACAACGCTTAGTTCGTCGCACATTCCCGCCTGAATGAAAGACCAGTTTAATACACCGCCGCCGCCCAGCATAAGAGTTTCAATACCAAAGAGATTTTTTAATTTCTCCATGATCAGTTTGTAGTCCAATGCTTCCTTTCCAGCGATCAGATAAGAAATTCCCAGTTTGCGCAGAAAGGCTTTATAAGAATTACTTGCCTGTTCTGTCAAGACTTCAATCACATGGGCGTGTGTATCATTATAGACAAGCTCGCTGCTTTTCCAGCCTAACCGCCCGGAAGGATCAACAGAAACATAGTACATCGGCGCATTTGCAGCAACATAGTCTCCCGCAGGGACAATAGAAGCGTTTTCATCTAAGTCCGGTTTTTCGTAAAAAGTAAAGTTGTCGTCTGTTGTAATGCGTCCAGACAGCCAACCCTGATGTTTATAATAAGGCTTTTCTCCAAAAGCGATCTGGTAAAAAACATTCCCTGCTATCTCTCCTTGGGTGGTATCCATGTAAGGCCCCATAATTTTCCCGTCAAGAGATGTTAACATATGGCAAAACACATAAGGTCTGTTCATTTTGAATTCCTCCTGGAACATATCATTTTCCGCTGAATACTGGAAAAAAGCTAAATTCCCCATAATCTTTTAACGGCTTCATAGCTTTTAAAAGCTCCATATCCTGACCGGAAATTTCAAAGTCAAGCATCGCATTTTCCAGCATATGTGCCGGATTTGCCGTTTTGGGAATTGGAATGGTCCCAATTTGCAGATCGTAGCGGATACAAAGCTGCGGGACTGTTACCTGATATTTGGCAGCCATAGCGCGGACTTGCTCGCTCTTTAAAATTTCTCCATGGGCGACAGGAGAGTAGGCTTCTACCAGAATATCATGCTTCCTGCAATACTCCATTAAATCGAACGGCGTATTGCCTATGTGGACTAATAGCTGATTGATCATGGGCTTTACTGTACAGGAAGAAAGGATATTTTCAATATCCTGCTCTTTAAAATTGGAAATACCGATGGAACGGAGCTTTCCTGCCTTGTAAGCCTCCTCTAATGCCCGCCATGCTTGACGGTTTCCTTCCGCATAATCGCCGCCACGGAAATCTGTCCACGGTTGCGGGCTATGGATCAGCATAAGGTCGATATAATCAAGCCCCATTTTTTCAAGAGAGCCGTCAATCGCCTTTACCGCTTCTTCATAGGTCTTTGCTTCCGCCGCCAACTTCGTCGTGACAAAAAGGTTTTCACGGGCCACGCCGCAGGAGCGGACACCTTCGCCCACGCCGCGCTCATTCTCATAAGCCTGCGCCGTATCAATATGACGATAACCTATATTTACTGCGTTGCATACAGCCTCCGCTGCTTTATCATCTGGAATAAACCATGTGCCCAATCCTATTTTAGGAATTTTAACGCCATTTGCAAGGGTTTCAGTTTCTGCTAAAATTTTTGTCTGTTCCATAGTTACCTCCTATTGACGCATTTTTTGTGTATTGTTATAATTTGCTATGAAAGTTTATATTCATCATACAACTTAAAGTAAACTTTAAGTCAAGGCTTATATGAAAATTTTTTTGAACTAGAGGATGGTCCTATGTTATATACCATTGGTGAGATAGCAAAGAAATTGAATATTGCCCCCTCTACGTTGCGTTATTATGATAAAGAGGGGCTTATGCCGTTTATGGAACGCTCTAACGGCGGAATTCGAGTGTTTAAGGACACCGATTTTGAATGGTTCTCCATCATTGAATGTTTGAAAAAAACGGGTATGCCGATCAAAGAGATCAAAGTATTCATTGATTGGTGTATCGAGGGAGATGCGACTATTTCCAAACGCAAGGAGTTAGTGGAAAAGCAACGACAGGTCGTTCTTGGACAAATCCGCCAGTTAGAAGAAACACTGGCTGTGTTGGATTACAAAAAGTGGTATTACGAAACGGCGGAAAAGGCGGGCACTTGCAAAATACACGAAACGACAACAGAAGAGGATATTCCTGCTGATTTGCGAGAAACATGGAAACGGGTAAAGGGACATTATAAACCATAACTTTGTACTTTTGGGCGACCGATTTTTCGTATTTCGTCCTGCATCCTGTTTTCTCCTTAAAATCTGTACTATCATTCAAAAACCGTCAGCTCTGATAACAGAGCTGACGGTTTTGCTGTCTGCAGATTTTATTTACCAGTACACGGCGTAGGACTCGAGCGGTTCGTCTCCGCGCTCGATGACCCACGCTGCCAGCTTTTTGGCGATGTCATCGAGCACTGCAAAGTCCAGATTATCCGCAACATCGCGGGTCGTATTTAACACAGCCGTGATTTCTGGGTTGCTCAGGCAGGCATCCTGAAAGAGAACAACCGCGCTCATCTTCTCCCCATAGAAGGCTTTTTCATCCGCGCCCAGATCTCGGTCTGCGTACGGAAGTTCCAATCCTCCGGCAAGGCTGTTGCGCAAGACTGCTTCCGAGTTTGTTCCATAGATGGTCAGCGGCTGCCCTTTCCAGCCGATACATTTGAGGTTCACCATCCGAATCTGTGTATACTGCTCTTCGATCAGCTTGGACAGCGCATCGGAGCCGTTCTCATCGTTATCCTCGGTGTTGAAGGCGGCAAAGATGACATCACAGGGTAGCTCGTCCGACTGCGCAAGCCATGCTGCTGTCTGCATCATCGTCGCTACGCCCGAAGCATTGTTGTAGGCTCCTGGCATCAGGAGCGGTCCGCACTGTCCTGGACCGTCAAAGTTTGCTCCCAGCACGACCGCCTTAGTGCGGTCCTTGCCTGGGAGATAGCCTACGACGTTCTCTGCGGTACCTTCTTCGTCGATGGCATCCGGCAGGCGCAGGCGGATTTGATAGTCCGGCTGTTTTAGCTGCGCATAGACCTCCTCGCTGACCAGAATCCGGCTGGGATTGCCGGAAGAATTGGTATAGTTGATGCCATCGCTCACCTCTCCTACTGTCAGGCTTAATTTACGCACAGTACCTTTGGGTTCCACATTGGCATCCCAGATTGCTTTGCCTTCATCGTAAAGCGCCTGATCGGTGGTGAGCGAAACGGTCACATCCGCTTCCTCCGGTGATGCACGGAACGCCCAGTCCTTGCCGAGTGTAAGCGGCGTCTGTGTGCCATCCGGCGCAACAAGCCACGCTTCTCCCGAAAGAACGGAAGTGACACTTGTCTGATAGCTCTGCTTCCAGCTTCCCAGCACCGGCAGCTGCTGCAAGCCGATGCGCTCAAATTCGTTTGCGAGATAGTCCGCAGCGGCGCGATTGCCCTCGCTTCCGCCGGTGCGGCCCTGATATTTCGGGTCGGTCAGCTCGCGGACATAGGTTTCAGTCGTTCCTTCCACCGTGCCGCTCATTTGCTGCACCGGTTCGATTCCGCTTGTCCAGAGCAGGTCGGTTTCCATCTGCCCCGATTCGTATGTTTTCGGAGCAGTTTCCTCTGTTTTAGCCGACGTTTCCTGCTCAGTTTCCTTCGGAATCGTTTCTTCCTGCTGACAAGCTGTCATCGAGAGCACGAGGGAAACTGCCAGCAACAGGCACCATAGCTTTTTCATAAAGCACCTCCTATTTTAACAAGTGCTGTCCTCCTAGGAAGATGGCCTTACATCTTTGCGAGCACAGAACGCTTCACCATGATATATTTCCCGATGCAGGTGAAGCCCGTGTCCTGCACAGCGGGTTTCTCTCGATCGTCGCAAAAATAGACCAAATCCGTTGTTCCATCGGCGCGGCAGGCTTGAATCATCACTGTAAGAAGGGCTTTCATCGTCTGACCGTCGTATCTGCCATCGACAAAATCAATCCCGAAAATTTCGGCAAATTCGCCCCGCATGCAATATACGGCTGCAATCGGCTGGTTGTGTTCCAAAGCCACAAATACCAGCCAATTTGGTAAATCCTCATAGATGTGCTGACTATCCCAGTATATTTTCCCGTCCCATTGAGCATGGACCTGCCGAAAGAGAGAATAATTTTCTTCCCCGATTGCGATGAGAGAACTGCCCTCAGATATATTGTTTTTCCAGCCCGCCATCTGTAAAGCCATATTCCAGCTTTGCTCTTCGATGACAAATCCGAGCGTCTGAAGGTGTGTCAGCGCCGCTTGATTTTCTTCGGGGAATCCCAAATAGAGTGTGAAATCAGGATACTTTTGCGCGGCAAATACCAGGAATTCATCGAGCATTTGTTCTATACCTTCTCGTGCGGACATAGAAACTGTGGCAAGATATTGATCTTCCGGCAAAGCATAAAAGTGGATCCAGCCGGAGAATTCATCTTCTCGGTAAAAGAGCAGGATTTCTTCGTTTTCGCGAGCAAATGCCTTTGCTGCACGCTCCATAAAATCCTCTTTTGTCTTAATCCCGTCATAATAAATTGGATAGCTGGTGAGCTTCGGGATCAGTGCCATCTCATAAGCCTGCTCTGCAAACGCTTCAAACATGGATGCTTCTAATTTGACCAGCATAAAACTCCTCCATAATAACATTAGATTGATTCCGGTCGTTATATCATCGACGGAAATAGCCTATCAAAAATAACGAAAATTCTCCTAATCCAGCAGCGCGCCGTCCTTCAAATGCAGTACCTCATCCGCCTTGTCTGCGATGGCAAGGTCGTGGGTTACAACGATGATGCAGTAGCCTTCCTCATGCGCTAACCGTTGAAGCAGGGAGAAAACCAGCTCACTGTTCTCGGTGTCCAGATTGCCGGTCGGCTCATCCGCAAGGATGATGCGTGCATCCGAAACAAGCGCCCTGGCAATCGCTACCCTCTGCTGCTCGCCGCCCGAGAGCATCGCAGGCAATCTCTTATAATAGGAACTGTTTAGACCCACGTCCTTGAGTTTTTCACGGGCAGTCTTCTCCGCCTGACTTTGACTGACTCCTCTCAACAGCATCGGATAGGTCACATTCTCCTCCACTGTCAGCAGCGGAAACAGATTGTAGCTCTGGCAGATGAGCGAGATCGCCCGCAGGCGGTATTCGTCGCGGTTGCGTTCTGCGGTACTCTTTCCATCATAAAGGATGCTGCCCTCGGTGGGCAGGTCAAGTCCTGCCAGCAGCGACAGAAAGGTAGTCTTTCCGCAGCCGCTCTTGCCGACGATGGCGTAGAACTTTCCGTCCTCGAAGTCGAAGTTGATGCCTTTGACAGCGTGTACCTTCTGATACTTGCTCTGATAGATGTAATGCACGTTTTGTGCCTGTAAAATTCCCATATCCTCACTCCTTATCCCGCAGAATATCCATAACGTTGACGCGTACCGTCAGCATGACCGCTACGGCCGCACCCAAGGTGTAGCACAATAAAATCACAGCGCAGATACTGGGCTCAAAGCTGCTTTTCTCGAGCACTCCCACTGCCGCTGCACCAAGCAGCACGCCAATCAGGCAGAGCACAAACTGCTCGCACAAAGCTTTTATGGTAATCTGTGCCCTACTTTCGCCCAGCATCCGCATGACGGCGTATTCCGGCTTGCGGCCTCTTGCCAGCAAGAAGCTCAGAAAGAATCCGATGGCGGCAATCATCACAAAGAAAAACAGATACGAGCCTTCCAGCTGGGCGAGGTTACTTTCAATCGGTCCGACCGTTTCCTTGAGGATACGGTCATCAATGCGGACACGTGCAAATTTGCTGTCGCGAAGTCCATTTTCTGTGATCATCGTTTTGATCTGCATCAGCTGCTGGTTATCTTTGATTGTGAAGTAGACCTCCCTGAGTCCGAAATTCCACTCATAATAGCTGCCGTTCTGTTTTTGGACGGCGTTTGCAGCAAGAGTAAGGTCTTTCATCGTTTTCAGCGGCATCACAGCGGCAATTCCGGTGATCTTGCCCGGGTAGGTGCCGACCACCTTCATACGGAAGATGCCCTCCAGATAGTCTTTGCTGACAAGCACCCGCGCAAGCAGTGGAATGGTATCTCCCAGCGCATAACCCCATTGGTCCGATACAATACAGATACGTTCATTCCCTTCCAGGCAGCTTTCATCGTAGCCGTCCAGCCAGCGGATATCCTCCTGAATGCGCACCAGCTCATCCTCCGCAGAAAAGGTGTTATACGCTCTCATGGAACCGCTGACAATCCCGCTCTCCTCCTCTGTTTGGGTGAGCAGGTTTTGGAAGGCGACAAGCTGCTCCTGTTCGGAAGCGTTCTTCCCAGCCTTTTGTTCCAGCATCTCCTTTGGAACGGCGCGGATGCTGAAAGCTCCGCTGGCATACAGATCGCTGAAATAGCCGCTCTCCTGTATCTCCTCCCAAAAACTTCCTGAAACTGCCGGAATTTCCGCGCTTACTCCAGTGCTGACGATGCTTCCGGTCACGGTAATTCCCTGATACGTTTCCTCCAGACGCTTGCGGGTATTTTCAATCAGCTCTGGATAAAACAGCATGAACACCGTCGCCACCATGGTGGCAACCACCACCAGCAGACAGGCAGCCTTGCGGCGCCATGCCATATGCCAGAGATAAGAAAATCCTTTCACTCCAATCCCTCCCTGCTATTTATTCTTGGGAAGAAGTTCCCGCGGCTCTCGGTTAATATCCGGCACAGCAAATCCCAGCAGGAATGCCGGACAGAGCAGCAGTGCGCCGCAGGCTTGCAGTGTTACCAGCGGGTCTGCCGCAACGCGGATGTCGGACTCCTGTTCTGTCAGGGCGGAAAGATCGTTTTCCTGGCTCATATCCATCTCGATCTCCTCGATGTTCTCCTGCATGATGCCGTTGCCCACGATGTACGCCAGTCCATATCCGCCGATTCCTCCTGCTGCCGCACCCAGTATGGTCAGCACCATCGCACAGAGCAGGACTGCGGAAACCGCCTGTTTTTTCGTTCCGCCCAGCAGCCGGAAGATTCCCACCGTCTGCCGCTGGTTCTGCCAGAAGAAATAGGCCACCAGAACACAGATAATGATAAGCAGGATGGAGGAAAGCAGGAGCAGCAGCTTTGCGGTGTTGTTCATCGAAAGCAAACTGGATTTTACCGCACTGTAACCCTGATCGTAAAAAGTAAATTTGGGTGTGTACTCTCCTTTTCCTCCGGTTGTGACGCCGTTTGCCTCCATCTCCTGAACAAAGTCCTCCACCGAGCCGTTTTTGATTTTCACGCTGAAGGTAGAGCCATGCACCAGAACATCCTTCTGTTCCCGTGGCTTGGCAATGGAATTGGTTGGAACAAAGATGGTATGGGACGAAAGTTCCAGCGTATCCGGTGCAAGCTCCGTATTGCCGACGTTGGGATAACTCTCATAAATGCCCACGATCTCATATTCGCCCTCGTCCACAAACGGCGTTTTCTCTGCATCATAGATCGGCTGATCTGGGATAAAGGGAGCATTCGGGAGATAATCGCTTTCAAACAGCTTCATATTCAGCTTGTCGCCAATCTCCCACTGCTGATTTTCTGTCAGCTCTTTGCTGACAAGGCAGACCTTTGCGCCGGTTTCATATTCCTCCTCGGTGATGAGCCTGCCCTCACGGAGCGCTGTATTTCCAAGGTGAAAGGCCGGAACAGAGGTAACATCGTTGGTTGCAACCACATTGTGAGTATACTGTTGGACGTGGACGTCCTGCCAGAGGTCGTCAAAGTAGGCTTTCAGCTTCGGGTCATTCTGTACATCCTCCCAGCGCTGGATTGGAAACGGGGTGTCTCCGACCTCATACTCCATCCCTTCTCTGCCTCCATCGTAGGTCAGCCGGAGATTTTGGTAATCCTGCACCGGCGCCGTAAGGTTAAAGTTGGTACTGTATCCATCTGAGGTTGTGGTGTATTCCAGCGTCCCTTCCTCGGTCCACAGCCAGGTGCCATGGCGTCGGAGAATCGCCACATACTCCACATCGGGATAGAGGATCAGACGATCGGTGTCCTCGGTTTGGTTGAAGGCTTTGATGTCCTGTGCGTGTGCCTCCCACTCCTCTGGTTTAAATCCCAGATTGGAATAAAACATCTTTTCAGGGTACTCAAAGCAGCCGGCGGCATCCTCGATAACATCCAGACCGAAGTGGTATGCTTCCAGAGTATTGGGGTCATAATGATACTTCAGCTCGAGCGGCTCCTTTGCCTGAATCCGAAAGCGGATGACATTGCCGCTGCGCATCCCCCATTCTGGAATTTCTGTGCCATCACCAAGCACCTGAGGAGCATAACCCATCGCCGGACAGTCCTCGATATAGGCGCCGTACTGGGTCCGAAGGTCCCAGCTTTCCACCGCCTCACTGCCGATGATCTGGCTGATATCGTAGCCTTTGACCGCTGCCGCTTTGTAACCGACGTGGGTTTGACTGTTTTCCTCCACGAGATTGCCGTATTGGTCGATATCTCCGTACAGCTCGGTCACTGCCAGCGTGGAGTAGGTTTCCTCCGCCTTTTGCAGATTGCTGGTGCTATTGTGATAGAGATTTAGACTGGTGACGAAAAAGGCTGTCGCCACAATCAGCAAAAGAAGGTAGAAAACCGTCTTTTTGCTGCGCTTTAGCTGCTCAATGAAGATCTTTCGGTGCATGGTGCACCTCCTCCCACATCATAAATGGTTATTATCTACAACTTTACACAACACCGGATTACCGGTCAAGTGGGTTTTTATCTTTTCTACATTATGTTGTAGAACAGCAGTTGTTTTTATTCTAATCGCACATATTAGCAGCATTAACGCACAAGGACCTCTTTCCGAAAGGAAGGAGGTCCTTGTGCGTTGTGTTATCTATGGATGATCTAAAAGGTGGTTGCATCTCTAAAGCCGGATGGTAAAGCCTGTTTTCTATGCGGCTGTTTTAGTTTCTGAGGATAAGATACTATCCTTTTACAGGAATGATGATCCTTGTTTTAAAGCAATTATCATTAAATTCCAGTTCCATATCCCCGTCATATTTCTTTACGGTGTCCTGAACATTGGACAGCCCGATGCCAAAGTGTCCCTGCTTATTGGAGCGCAGTCTTCCGTTCTGCGCATCGGGCCTGTCTGCTGCACTGTTTTCCAGCCGAATGATCAGCATTTTCTTATACTGATGAATAAATAACTCTATCTTCCGTTCCCCTGCTTTGATCTGCTGACATGCTTCGATGGCATTGTCCAAAATATTGCCCAGAATGATGACCCAATCCAGGTCACTGATAAAATCAAAGCACATATCCTGCACCTCTGCACGGAAAAGGATGTTGTATTCCTCGGTCTTTTGAATCTTACTGTTGAGCAGCAGCGTGATGATTTTGCTGTTGGTCTGAAATACATAGCTGCTTTTATCAATACTTTCGATGACTCCCTTGATATATTCCTTTGTATTTGGATTTTCAGACATACAAAACCCTTCTATCGCCAGAATATGATTTTTCATATCATGCAGTATTTTTCTGGATTTTTCATACTGCTCCTGAAGCTGCTGGAGGTGTTGATATTCCAGCGCATCCTTCTGCTTGGACAGCATCAGTTCCTCGTTCAGCTGTTCCTTGAGCTGAAGAAGATGATACAGATAGATTCCAAGAAGGTCGAACACCAGAAAAAAGAACAGCGTCAGCGACAAAACTTCCAGATTTGCCGCTCTCTTCTCCGCCAGAAAGATTCCATAGAGCAGGATGATCAGCTCCATTAAAAAGGCAAGAAAAAAGATGGTGTTGACGTTCCATCTGCTTTTCTGAAATTGATTGCGATTGATATATCCAACGATGAGTCTGACCGTCACGATGATGAGAACACTGCTGACCGCCGCCATGCAAAGCCGAAAGAACCCTGTTTGGAGCGTCTGCTGCGTTCCAAGCTTAGAGAACAGCGATACAATCGGTATCGAGCTGACATCCATGATGACCAGATACAGATAAAAAAAGGCGGTATAAATGAGCTTATTTTGATATTGCTGGTAAAAGCCGGAGATCAGCAGCATTGTACTAAACCCGAATCCGGTCATCCAGACCGTATTTTTATGTAAGGAGATAATCAGAATATATCCCAAAGCAAACAGTGTCCACAGCAGAAAATAGATTCTCGTCGGATGCTGTTCTTTGCGTCCGTACACCTTTTCCATAAAGTAACAGGAGGCTCCTGTCACGGTAAATACTGGCAGGACGGTGGAAATCAGGGTTGTAAAAAAAAGGATACCAATCCCATCCTCTCTATCAAATCATATAGTAAGTATCTTCCAGAAAATCATAATATTTCTTCTTAAATGCGACTGTTCTTTTTTGCGAGATCGGGATCAGGTCTCCATTGTCGATAAAGATATCATAGCCCTTGAGAAAATCAATATGCAGGAAGTTCACCAGAAAGCTTTGGTGCGGACAGGCAAAGATGGACTGATCTATCTTTTTATACGTTTCCTCGATGGTTCCTTTGAACACATATTTTCCATCCCTGCAAACCATCCTGACCTTTCTCTCATAGGTTTCAAAATAGTAAATATCTTCGATCGCCACATGCTTCACACCCTGTTGGGTCATGATACTGAAGCGGTCACGAGGTGGCTTCTTTTCCAGATATTTTAGTGCTTCATCCAGGATGCTGCGGATGCTGGCTTCATTCACCGGCTTTGTGATATAGCCAAAGGCATGTACAGAAAAAGCCTTTTGTGCATATTGGGCATAATTTGTGACATAGATGATCTGTCCCCAGCTTGATTTCTCCCGAAATGCCCTCGCTACTTCAATCCCGTCATATTGGGGCATCTCAATATCCAGAAACATAATATCAAAAGCCGGCATGGCTTCTATCAATTTTTGGGAGTCATCATATTGCTGAATCAGGACGGGAATCTCTTTTTGATGAAAGTAGTGCTCTACGATTTGAAACAGCGCATCATTTAACTCACAACAATCATCACAAATGATTACAGAAAGCATAAAGGGGGTCCTCACTTTGGTTAAAACTATTCTCTAAAAATGATCTATCCATTCCCAATCACCGTTAAAGACATTATTCCGCCACATTCTCGATATACTCCCAGCTGTCGGAACCTGTCTTTTGAATGGTCAATCGCTGTTTGGAGGAGATGCTCTCGTTATAGTCGTAAACATCATAATGAAGGACCAGCAAATCTCCCTCCTCCTGTACATCGGTAATCGTATAATAAGGAAGGAAGCCGCCTCTGCCCTGCGGAATCAGGTATCCGTTTACCTCGGAGGAATAGGATGGACTTGTCTGGAGCTGTTCTTTGGGCATTCCATAGTATTGTTCGATCGTTTGCTCCACGTCTTCTGCCTTGTAATAATACATTCCATCGCTGCCCTGTACCGTCTCCGGTTCGCTTTCGCCGAAAATCGAGAGAACAATATGGCACCAGTTATACAGAATTTCAGGAGCACATTCCTGAAGGAACGGCTTTTCGGCAGAAAACGGTTTGTCCAGAATATAAGCATATTTCAAAGGATTGACAAACGAATTATAAGCCGATAAATCCTGCTGCTCTGTTTCTTCCTTATTATTGTCTGTTTGCTTTGTATCGTCAGGCTGATCCTCTTCCTCGGTTTTAGCAGAATCCGAGCCGGTCTGATCGGATTGCTCTGTGTTCTGCGGCTGCTCGTTTGTTTCCTGCTGCGATTGGTCGGAAGGAGTTTCTGTTTTTGCAGAGGTTTCTTCTGAAGCATCTTTGTCCAGGGAGCCTTCACTCTCTCTACTCTCCTCCTCGATGCGCTGTTCCTGCACGGTGCTGTTTTCTCCGGCGCTATGCTCTACCTTTGGCATCTCCGTTTGACGTGTGCAGGATGTAAAACCAAACAGCATATTGGCCACCAAAAAGAATGCCACCATCTTTTTAAACTTCATATAGATTCCTCCTCTTCCCTTTATTATACTCCATCCTTTACAAAAGAAAAAGGCGGTCGCAGAACTTACATCATTTTTGAAAAAAATACAGGCGGATGTTCTGGCATCTTCTGTTCTGCTTTTGTCTGATTTTACGAACCTCTCTGCCATCTGGCAGCAGGTCAGCAGGCTTTTTTCTGGTAAGGAAAAGCAGGAAACCTTGAGAGGGTTCCTGCTTTTTCATTTTGATATTATAATCTCTTTTCAATAGATCTGCTGATAGAAATCAATATGATTGGCTGTACACAGATAATTCCTCCAATGATGATCGCTGGAACTGTGTATTCCAATACAATAAAGGCAACCGTTGCACACCCCAGTAATACCAAGGTTACCATATTCGTAATATTTCCTGCTTTTTCTTTTATCATAATATTACGTTCGTCCATTACATTGACTTTATAGTCATGATCCTCACACAACATTTTATTGTGTAAAATCTGTGTGTGGCTAACTGCAAAAACCGCACTAAAAAGCATCCCAAGTCCTACCTCAACTTCAACTGGAAAATCCATCAGAAGAATCAAAAGAACGAGGAGAAATGATACGCCATATCCAATATACCAAAATGTTTTTTTATTTTTCATCTTCTTCTACCTCCTCATAAATAAAAATATCCTCAATGTTCATTTTAAAATATCGGGCAATCTTAAATGCTAAGAGGATAGATGGATTGTAACGTCCATTCTCCAAAGATCCAATCGTTTGTCGTGATACTTCCAATGCATTTGCTAAGTCTTCCTGCTTGATTCCTCGCTGTTTTCTCAGCTCCTCTAAACGATTTTTCATAAAACTCCCCTCTCATATGGAAAGTTTACTTTCCATAGCCTAATTATAACACAAACGCATTCAATGTCAAGTATACTTTCCATTTTATTTGAATAAACCTACCTTCCTTTTACTCTTTTGCGTCGGAATCACTTAATTATCTGAACAAATGCTGTCAGGAGAATAAAAAATCTTACTTCAATAGTTTGTTCATCAAACTTCCCCAAAAGCTGTTTATTTTACGGTACTGCATATCTATATAAACATTATTTCGTCGATCAGCTCGATAATTGATGTGCTATCTAATCGCACGTTTCATCACATCATATACTTGCGTGCGCACGCATTTTGTGATAGAATGAACAAGAAGAATGGAGGAATTGATTATGAATTCACTATTAAAATGGCTTTCTGTGGCAGACCGCTTTTCAAAATTGTATCTGGACAAATTGTTGGCGGCCTATGATCTCAATAGTGGTCAGCACATGTTCCTGATTAAAATTTGCAAAAATCCAGGACTTTTACAGGATTCGCTGATGGATACCATCTACCTGCACCCCAGCAATATTGTGCGTACGGTAGCGGCGCTTGAAAACAAGGGCCTTTTGACCCGACAGCCCTGCGAAAAGGACAAACGAACATGCCAGCTTTTTCCGACCGATAAGGCGATCGCTTTGATTGCGGATATTGATGCAGCCTGTGCGCAGACAGAAGCTGTGCTTTTGCAGGGCTTGAGCGATGATGAAAAAACCGCCTTTAAAAAGGCGTTGATTCATGTGGGAAAAAATATTGCTTCTGCAATGAATGTTTATCGGGAGGATGATGAGTTCGATGCCTGAAAATCAACTCGAATATGAAAAAGTGTCCACCTTGTTGCGGAGGTTTGCCCTGCCCAGCATTACCTCCACACTGGTCAGCTCCCTATACAACATTGTCGATCAAATCTTTATCGGACAGGGCGTAGGCTATCTTGGTAATGCAGCTACCAATGTTTCCTATCCCTTCTCGACGATTTGTCTGGCAATTTCCCTGCTGGTTGGAATCGGAAGCGCATCTCGCTTTTCTTTGCTTTTAGGACAAAAGGAACCTGAAAAGGCGGCAAAGGTTGTCGGAAGCGGTATTATACTGATGGCTGCATCTGGAATTCTCTACGCTGTTCTGGGAGAGCTTCTGCTGGAACCTCTGCTTCAGATATTCGGTGCAACTGCTGATGTACTGCCGTACGCCCGTCAGTATGCTGGGATCACGCTCCTGGGAATGCCCTTCCTCATCGTCACAAATGGTCTGAGCAACCTCATCCGCGCAGACGGCAGTCCGAGGTACTCCATGTTCTGTATGGTTTCCGGTGCCATCGCCAACACTATTCTTGATCCGATCTTTATCTTTGTCTGCGACTGGGGAATATTCGGCGCAGCATTAGCTACGGTTATCGGACAGATTCTCTCATTTGCACTGGCTGTCAGCTATTTGTGGAAGTTTAGGACGATTCAGCTTTGCAAAGACGATTTCCGTGTCACTTTTCGCGACACACTGAGAACATTTTCGATGGGTGTCAGCAGCTGCATGAATCAGGTTGCCATCACCTTTGTTCAGATCGTTCTCAATAATTCGCTGACCCATTATGGTACACTGTCCATCTATGGCTCGGACATCCCATTGGCTGCCTGCGGAATCGTTATGAAAACAAATGCCATCTTGCTATCCATCATCGTTGGCATTTCTCAAGGAGTACAGCCACTGATTGGTTACAATTACGGTGCAAAACAATATCAGCGCGTTCGGGAATCCTATTTGCTGGCGATCAAATGGAATTTCATCATTTCTGCCATCGGATTCTGCTTATTTGAATTTTTCCCTCGTCAGATTATTTCAATATTCGGCAGCGGTAATGAGCTATATATGGAGTTCTCCATCAAATTCATGCGTATATTCCTATTCATGGTGATCGTCAATGGTGTGCAGCTGCTCTCCTCAAACTTCTTTACCGCAATCGGCAAAGCGACCCGCGGACTCCTGCTCGCTTTGACCCGACAGGTGTTTTTCCTGATTCCACTGCTTTTCCTGCTGCCGCTATGGCTTGGCATTGATGGTGTCATGTTGGCAGGTCCAATCGCAGACTTTATTGCCTTTGTTGTTTCTGTTGTACTCGTACGAAAGGAATTAAAACGGCAGGCAGCACTCTCAAATTGATGCCCAAAAATCCCTGACCGAAAGCAAGTGGTCAGCTGTCTATCAATTTCTTATGCGTTCCTGCTATTTAAAAGGAAACATAAAAATCCCCCTGCAAAAGCAGGGGGATTTTTCTTTCTCTTTCGTTTTGCTGCTCATTCCAGCACAAATGCCAGCTCAAGCCGCACATTCTGGTCCTCAATGTCATGATTGCTGTAACAGTTGGTATCTAATCCGCACAGTTTGAATCCCTGCGAAAAATAAAACCCGAGAGCCGCTTCGTTCCATGTCTGCGCCTCCAGCACGATCGAACGGCAATTTAATTCTCTTGCTCGCTTCTTTGCCAGATTCATCAATGCTGTCGCAATTTTCTGCCGGCGTAAAGATACATCCACCGCCAGTTCCGTGATGCGCAGACGCTGATTCCAATCTTCTTTGGCAATCTCTATGACTGCCAGCAGCTGATTGTCCTGTACGACACCATATACTTCCTGATCTTCAAAATAAGAGGAAAAAAGTTCGATTGGGTAATCTATTTTTCGGGCAGGAATCAATGGTTTACAGTCAAGGGAAATGGTGTATCCTCCTTCCTTTGGGCAGATAGATACATCATAACAGCTGTTCGACTCTATCGGAAAATAAAGTTTGCAGTTTTCCCAGTGTTCTCTGGAAAGCTGCTGAATCGAGTACTCCAACGTTATCCTTCTTTCAATAAAAGACTTTTCCAAAACAAACACAGACAAAATGATCTGTCCTATTCTTTTTCAAAAACCATCCTCAATTCTGTGTTTGGTGTTCCCAGCTGAATCGTTTCCTCGGTGCCATCGAAGCGGAAACCGTATCGCTCATAGAATCGGATTGCCCTTTCGTTTCCTTTGAGCACCCAAAGTGCAATCCTCTTATACTCTTTGAGCTTCTCAAACGCTGCATTCATCAGCGCATAACCGACCTTTTTCCCGTAGTAATCGGCAAGCACATAGATGCAGAACACCTCACCACAATCTCTGAGTGTATCATCATGGTATTTTCCATAGCCGACAAAACCGATGACCTTTTCTCCATCCTTGGCAACCAGGAGGTTATCCGGCCATTTGTGAGCGATCTCCCTACACTTTTCTTCGCTCATGCTGTTCAGATACTCCGCATCCATCAGTCCTGTGTAGGCTTCCTGATAAGACTGATAGTGAACATGGCCTTTTCCGTCCATTTCGCTTTCGGTCTGCATTGGCTTAATGACATAATGACTTATCATCTTGGTCCCTCCTTACAGTTTGTTTCTTTCAGCGTCATTGTCAGTTTTTCAATTTGACGACTTCCTTTTGAACTTTGCCACCACCTGGTTTATCCAGAAATCAACGAGCAGGTCTCCAATGGTTGCCAGAGCATCCACAATCAAATCCATCACACCATACCCTCTTTCCTGTTGATTTGCCGTTTCTTTTACTTGAGTAAATCATAACACAAACCTTTCAGAAATGCCATTCTAAACTGTAAATTGATTTTCTCTATTCCCAAAATCTCCCTATTGCCTACTTTTAGAATGCTATTTTCGCCTATTTTGACGGGGAGATGTTGGATATCCCTCTAATTGACGCTTGTCAGTTTTGGGAGTATACTAATATTAGAACAAGATAGTCAACTGAGAACGGAGGGATGGTTATGACGTGGAAAAAAACGATGGCAACGGTTTGTGCTCTTGTGTGTCTGCTCGGGCTTTGTGCCTGCACGACCTCAAGTACTTTGGAGAAGGAAAATTCGCAGCAGCAGGTGCAAACAGAGGCTGCTTTGGGCGAAGTTCAGGAGGAAAGCACCCAGCAGGGCGATCTGGTCTCCGATTCCGAGAAAAAGGAATTTGAGGAGCGCGCTCTCTATCTGTACAGCGAGGGCGTCTACCCGGAACTTTGGTGGGCTGAGGGTGCAAACGCCAGCGATCTGGGGACCGATTTAGATCAACCGTTGGATTTACAGATTTACGAAACAGAGTACTATCATATCGACCTGTTCCAGTCCATCGAAGAATTAACGTCTGCAACCGAGCAGGTCGTCACCAAAGAATACGCTGAAAAGTACCTGTATCCCTGGGGTGAGGACCGAAAGATGTTCACCGAATACGAAGGAGCACTGTACGCGAACGCCTACTGGCTAGGCGACTTCTTCTTCCCGCCCGAGTCGGTGACTTTTGATCGCAAGGACGGCGATGTTGTCTTTTTGACCGCACACTTTGAAAATCTGGACGGAGAACCATTTACCAAGGAAACGCAGCTTAAGCTGGAGGATAGTGTCTGGAAGTTTCAGCGCACCTATCTCACCGAGTTTTTTGAGGAGATGCTCACCGCTCCCGAGCGGCCGGATGAAGATAGTGAAAGCTAATCAGTCGACCCGCTCACTCGAAAGGAGGTCTTGATATGCTACGAAAGTACTATTTATTTAAAAAAGTGTTCTGCCTGATTTTATCCTTGACGATTGTGTTGACAGGGTGCAGCGGACAATCTGGCGAGGTGGATGTCAGCCCAGAGGAAACGGCGGGAAGCACCAATCAGGAAACAGCCTCTCCTCTGATTACCGATGAAGAGCTGTGCGAGAGGGCGCTGTACCTGCTCGACCCCTATGTGCTTCCGGTCAGCTGGTGGCTTGGCGGTGACCCTGTTGTTCTGGATACCCTGTACTCCTTGGAGGAAGCCCCTTCCAACTATCTCATCTGCCAGCGTTTCTCCAGTCTTGAAGAGATGCGCCTGTGCACGACTCAGATTGTCACTCAAACCTATGCGGAAAAGTATTTATGCCCGCAATTAAAGGAGGATGCCTTCCTTATCGCAAAACAGGGCATCCATGACTACTTTTTATGGAATTCCTCTTCTCCATGCAGCATTTCGTTTTCCTATCCGACCTCTGCTGAGGTAACTGAGAGAAAGGGCGATACTGCCCGCCTGATGGTCAGCTTCCAAAACGGCGAAGAACACGCGGTCGAGATGAAGCTTGAGGATGGAATCTGGAAGCTCAATTCTACGCCCTATCTTGGAGAGGAGCTTTCCCCTTCTATCGAAAACTATCGTGAAAACGTCTCGGAAAGCCAGATTTCCGATGAAGGATTGGTACAGCGTCTGTTTGCCATCTATCGTGGTCAGGAGATGCCTGCCTTGTGGTGGCTTGACCCTGCCGGAAATCAGCTTTTGGGTATCCCCTTTGCCGGAGAACACCCCACCATCGAAGTCAACGGAATCCTGTATGACCAGGCTGCCCGCTTCCGCAGTTTAGATGAGCTGACTAGGGTAACCAAGCAGGTGTTTGCCAACGACTATGTGGAGAGCTTTTTGCAGCCTTGGGCGGAAGAGCATCAGCTTTTTATCGAGCAGGACGGAAAACTCTATTCCTGTCAGGACGGTCACATGGGATTTGCTCCTTTTCTCCCTGAGGATGTAACGGTCATCCGCCGCGATGAAAACAGTGCTACTCTATTAGTTGTCCCTGGAGAACCTATGGAAGAAAGCGATGCAGAAGAAATGGAAATGATTCTGGAAAACGGTGTCTGGAAGCTGGCAGACCTGTTCCAGACCAGAGGATGGTAAAAGGAAGGTTCGCTCGTCCGATGGTCAGTCAATTTGCTATCTTCTTGCTTCCATCGCTTCCGAAAGGAGGTCTTGATATGTTTCGAACATCTCATCTTTTCAGAAAAGCCCTCTGCCTGATTTTGTCCTTGACAATTCTGTTGACAGGGTGCAGTGGGCAGGCTGGCGAGGTGGATGTCAGCCCAGAGGAAACGAAGGAAAGCACCTCTGCCTCATCCTCCAAAAACACCATTTCCTCCGCCGAATACACCTATTCGCCCGCCATGAAATTTCTGGATGATGACGAGCTGCTTCGCTCGCTGGGACTGCAAACCTTCCAGCTGGATTGTCCAGTCGCTTCCTCCAATGACACGGTGTTTGTCCAGTTGCAGCTTCCCGAGCAGTGGACGCAGGATGACGATACTCCCACCCTTTTCTACTTTCCCAACGGCAGCAAAGCGATGCAGCTCGAAATCCTTCCTTTGGAAAAAGGTCAATGTATCTGGTCGGCAGAACGGCTGTGGGAGGATGAAAGCTGTATCAGCTATTCTGAAAAATACATCCATTACTCATGGTACACCTTCCAAAAATATACCTTCTATTCTATTCATACCCTCGATGAACAAAATCTGTATGACTACACCTACTACCTGCCCTACGGTTCCGCCTATTTTGCAGTCCATTTTTATACTTACGGAGAAAATAACGAAAATGCCCTGCGTTTTCAGAAGGGTTTTCTGGAAATGATCCAGCTTTTGACACCGATTCCAGAGCAAGTTTTCGCTCCTCTTTCTGGAGAAACCTGGAAAGCAACGGTTTCTCTTACAGCAGAAGAACAAACCATCGAAATCACGTTGGATGTTCCGGTGGAATGGGCGCAGGAAAAACCTTGCTCTTCTGTATTTCACGACTCCAACAGTGTAAGATGTATCTCTAGTATGAGCCTTATCAAACTATCGCCAGGGAAAACTGTTTGGGATATTGCAAACGAGGCTGAGATGCTGCAACGAACTGCTGTGGTCAATGGGCAGGAAATTCTACGGCTAGTCTTTACTCCTCCGTATAAACCAGGAGAAGATTCCTCCGAAGAATTCGGTTCCCGCAGATACTACTATTACCTTCCCATCGAAGAAAATTGTCTGCTTGTTCCCTTGTTTGCGAAAGGAATCGACAACGAACAATACATTCAGCTTCATCAAACCATTTTGGAGAGCATCGCCATCCAGTAAAGAAGAGATGTTTATTCTTACAAAAATCATTTGCCCTTCCCGCGAAAGGAGGTTTTATTATGCTACGAATGTCTCATCTTTTCAGAAAATCCCTCTGTCTCCTTCTGGTGCTGGCGCTGCTCCTCCTTCCTACGGGCTGCGGCAGTGACAGCGAAGAAGAAAGTAACATCACCGACAACAGCACCGAAAGTTCAACCGAGGTTGAACCGATTGAGGACAAATTTGTCATGCTGCGGGAAGTGTATGAACTGCTCTCCGGTCCGTTGGGCGAGCCTTACCGCACACCTGAATACTGGGGCGGCGAAGAGATTGACATGATGCGGGTTGGTGATGGATATGACGATTATCTCATTGCTTTGCGGAATGTGCAGAATGAGATGCACTATCTGCTGTACGAGAGAGATAGCGACTCAATCACAGAGATTGACACGGAGGGAAAACGAATTGCCTGGCAGGATATTGACTACCAGGCTAAGGAAGAACAGCTTGTATTCCCCTACTTTGATCAAAGTGATGATACACAGGGAATCCGCGGAACAATTACCTATCATTTGGCCGACCAAAGTTATGAACAGGAGAACAGCTCTATTCTCGATCCTGATACACTTTGGACATACGGCGATGAAATCCCCGTGCTACAGCAGTCCTCCGAAGCCTTAGAAGCAGATTTCTCCTGTCTCCTTACGATTCACAGTGTCCTCACTCAAACACAACTGCCCTCCATGTCGCAAAATGAAATGACAAGGATGCGGGAACTTTTTCAGGAACAATCCATTGTCCTCCTGAACCAGCCGGATTATCTGCTGATCGGGCTGCGGCAGGACCTTTGGAGCATCAACTACTACCTCTATGAAAAAGAGGCGGACGATTTGATTCCCATGGAAATCTATCCCATTATGCTGGATTTTGAAAAGATCCGCTTTCAGCAGCAGGAAGGAGCAATTACCTTTCCTTATTCCGGCCAAAAGATTTTGGACATCTGCGATTTCCCAACCACGGTGACATACGATCGGGAGAACGGACGGTATACCGAATATCTCCAGCCGCTGTTAGCAGAGCATCCACTCTCTTTTCAGGTAGGAGCTTCCACACCTAATCCTTGGGAGATCTATCGAATCATGGTCAATCAGGACTCTTCCCAGATGGATGTCCTCTGCATTTACTATGAAATGGGCGATATGCTCCATGACTGTGATTCTCCCTATTACCCTCGCATCTTCTTTGAATCAAGTCCTGGTCGTTCTGTCGCGATTCTCATTGAAAACGCACAGATTTCTCAGGAGGCAAAGCAGAAACTGTTGGATTTTGACAGCGCGCGTATCCAAAACCTGAATGTCCAGGAAGTGGAAAAGGAGGTCACCTACTCTAGTGGAGTGAGTGACACAGTCCAAGGATTGGAAATCTCTTTTATCGTTCCAGAGGGTTATTCCCTGTTTGGAGAGGCGGCAAGAAATCAAAACAGATATGACACCGGCAGCTATCTGAAGCTCTGTTTTTCTGACGATGAGGTTCTTTCTCAAAACTATGTTCTTGCATATGAATGTTTAGGATGGTACTAAGAACAGGGGATCATCCCCTGTTTTTAGTATCCATCTAAATACATTTCTGTAACGATACTCCCTCTTTTTTCATTGGCAACGACAGATGGTTTGCCTTTGATATAGAAAGAGAACGATTCCCCTAAAAAGGCAAATACAATCGAGGTTGGATGGACAGCAAGACTAATTTCTGTATCCAGTAGCGTCGTCATCCCACCCACTCCTCCGGTAATAGAACGAGCAGCCGCAAAATACGGCTGCTCGTTTTCATATGCATCCAATGTGTTTACTGGGCTGGAAGCGGGTTCTGGCTTAGTCCCTCAAACAGAGATCCGAAATCTTCTGCAAAACTTTCCGGCAGGACATAGCGGCCGTCCCCTATCATTGCAATCTCCAAAGATGGAATGACATACAGATGATAGATTGTGCCATCATTCAGGCTGAAAAACAGCTGGTAAGACTGGCCTTCGTTTTGTGCTTTGGCAATCTGCTGATAGTCTTCATCGCTCAGCTGTGCCGGCATGGATTGGGCGAGTGTATCAATCAATGCTTCGATCTCTGAGCTTGGGAAGTCTGCCAGCATCTGCGCGCCGGCATGGTCATAAATTGAAACCTCATTGATCGTTTCAGGGAAACGGGCTGCCTTAAAATGTTCCGCAACGTCCATCGGTGTGTTATCTGTCAGTCCGACAGCCTGACAGAGATAGTAGTCTCCATTCCATTCTACCGCGATGCGGAAGGCCGGATCGTAATCTGTCAACTGATAAACCGTTCCGCCCAAGGCAAAGGTCGACGAAAATTCCTTTTGGCTATTGGTCTGCGGGTCGGCCTGAATGTCATATTCCAATGTTCCCAGAGCGTCCTGAAGCTGTTGGTCAGAAAGATGGTAGGTCGCTCCATTTTCCAAAAATACATAGCGGCGTCCATCAAAGTTCATAAACTTGCGCATACCGGTGGGAGCGTCTGCGGCTGGCGCTGTCATTTCAAGCTGAGGAAGGTTTGCGTTTTCAGTCATACGGCTGACCGTAAACACGGACGTAACCGTTAACAGCAGACAGGCCGCAGCGACTCCCCACTTTATCCAGATGGGCTTTTTCATTTTCTTTTTGTAGTGGAGAGCTTCATCGACATATTTGGTATCAAGCTCGCTCATGGCATCGGAAAATTTCTTTGTGTTCATATCAATACCCTTCTTTCCTCTAGGGATTGCTTTATCTTCTCGCGGATGCAGGTCAATCGGACGGAGATGGTTTTCTCCTATACTGCTCGTTTATTATCCACCCTATAAACCGGCAGTCTATTCTGTTCTGATGTTGGGAGATGTATTATCACAAATTGTCCATTTACCGGATTTTATATCTTGGGTCAGGTAGAAATACTGTTCTGTATAACCATCATCCAAAAATGTCTTTGTATGGTCGTACTCTACATAGTATTTCGCCCATACCACAACAAAATGTTCTGCAAGGTATTCGTCTGTCCATCCTCTGTCTTTTGCAAGGTCGCTGCCGGAGTACATTTGGAGAATATGCTCTGTTTCGCTTTCATCTACTTTGACTTCATCCACGCGCACAGAAATCGTGTACTCTTTACCGGCTTGTCCTTCAATCGCACTTTGAACAGTTTGTACTGGATCGGCAGATGGTTTCTGGAACCACGGGTCAAATAATCCAAGCTCATACGCCGCAAAGCCACAAAGAACTAGTACGGCGATGACAGCGGCGATGAAGATACCCAGCTTTCGAGGTCTTAACTTCGACACACGCGATTTATCATAAGAAAGCGCTTCGTCGACATATTTGGTGTCAAGCTCGCTCATGGCATCGGAAAATTTCTTTGCGTTCATAGAAACACCCCTCTTTCCAGCAGGTATTGTTTCATCTTTTCGCGGATACGGGTCAATCGGACGGAGATGTTTTTCTCCGAAAGCCCGACAAACTCGGCGATATCCTTGTAGCTGTCGGCAAACCAATAGCGGCGCATAAAGATTACGCGGTTTTCGAGGGTCAGCGTGTCCAAAAATGCCTCGATGATACGGGCTAACTCCTTGGCTTCGATCTCCTCTTCCACCGTTTTGGGGTCTGCGATACAGCCTTCGATCTCCTCTAAGGCCATCGTATAGTGTCCGCTTCGTTTGGCTGCCTGCTTTTTCCAATAGATTTTGAGGGAAATGTTTCGAACGATTTTCACAATGTAGCTGAGCAGCGGGTTAGGATGTACCGGAGGAATGGCGTTCCACGCGCCCAAGTAAGCGTCATTGACACATTCCTCTGCATCCTGCCTGCTGTTGACAATGTTGTACGAGAGTTTATGACAGATTTTCCCGTATTTTATATCCAGCTCCCGTATGCCTTGCTCTGATCGTTCAAAAAACAGTTCTATGATTTTTTCATCTTCCATCATCTCACCGCCTCCTTTCCGGCTTCACCTATATACTACGGTTTTGTCGGCGAATACTACATCAAATCCGAAATTTTTTTAAAATAATGATACCACACTATTTGCAATGCGCCTACTGGACCCCGTGCAGGATGGTGAAGGGAATCTTTGCATCAAAACAAAGGAATGCCACCAAATGATTCAAAGTGAATGGTTTGGTGGCATTTCCTGTTAATTATTGTGAGCCTTATAGTTTTCGCCCCATGTCCACATGGCATCCAGAATAGGTTGGAGGCTTTTTCCAAGTTCTGTCAAACTATACTCGACCCGCGGCGGTACTTCCGCATATACCTTTCGATTGACCAATCCGCTCTCTTCCATATCTCGCAGCTGCGCTGTCAGAACCTTTTGCGACACATTGCCAACAGACTTCTTTAATTCACCAAAGCGTTTTGTCCCAGGCATCAGGTCGCGCAGAATCAAAACTTTCCATTTATTGCTAATCAACGTTAAGGTCGTCTCCACCGGACATTCCGGCAAGGTTTTTTCTTTATCCATATGGTTAACCTCCTCCAATAGTATCTTTTTGGTACCTACAGCACAAAAAAGTGCTTACTTTACAAAAGTTCCTTACTGCTATATTATAATCTTGCAAGATAAAAATTGCAAGCCAAAAACTCATACTTATCAGGAGGTTATCATGATGAACAAAGTTGTAAAATTCTTGCAGGAAAATCCCGTACAGTACCTTGCTACCGTTGGTCGTGACGGAAAGGCTAAATGCCGTCCATTCATGTTTGCCGGCGAACTGGATGGCAAACTATGGTTCTGCACCAACAATCAGAAGGATGTCTACAAAGATATGCAGACAAATCCTTATGTAGAAGTCTGTGTTTCCAGTCCGGCCTATGCCTGGATTCGTCTGAACGGAGAAGCTGTTTTTGAAAACAACATGTCCGCCAAGGAAATGTGCATCCAGAATCCCATCGTCAAGGGCCAGTACGGCGAAGCTACCAACCCGATTTTCGAGGTATTCTATCTGAAAGATGCTCATGCGGTAATCGCCGACTTCTCCGGCAATCCGCCTGAAGAGTACGATCTGTAAACAATACTTTCCCAATATCTTCGGGACAAGGTGGAATCCCTGACCGGCAGTGACAGTCTGCGAACTGCAATCGCAGCCGAAACGGTGCAATCCCGTTACCGACGGTTAAAGTCCGGATGAGAGAAGATATGACAAGGCAAGTCCCGAACGAGCCAAGCCTCGTGGGACTTGTTCTTAATCCAAATCATATCTTAACAGGAGAATCATGGAAAAAAATATCATTTTACAAAAGAGCACCTCCAATCAGAAAGTGCGTATTCTCACGATGACAGCCGTACTTTCTGCCATTTCTTTCATCCTTGCTTTTTTCGAGTTTCCTGTTCCGTTATCGCCGTCGTTTGCTCGAATGGATTTATCGGACTTGCCCGCATTGATCGGCGCGTTTACATACGGTCCGCAAACAGGAATCCTCATTGAATTTGTTAAGAACGTTCTGCAGCTGCCAACTACTTCTACAGGTGGGATCGGTGAACTTGCCAACTTTCTCATCGGAGCCAGTTTTGTTGCGGTAGCCGGACTGATCTATAAATCCCACAAAGCAAAGAAAACCGCGATGATCGCCTGTCTGATTGCCAGCGTCATCATGGGCATCGTAGCCGCAGCAGTCAATTATTTTATCCTGCTGCCTCTGTTTGAAACATTTATGCCGCTCGAACAGCTGATCGCTTCTTTTGGTGAGTTTATGCCTTTTATCAAAACAAAACTTGATGTTGTTCTTTATAATGCCTTCCCATTCAACTTACTGAAGGGCATCGGCATCAGCATCTTCGCAATGCTGTTTTATACACGTTTCTCCCCTTTTTTAAAAGGTTCACAACAATAGGAGGTTTTCCATGCAAACAAAAGATATTCTGGGATATATTGTGGAACAAATCCATTCCACTGTATTCGCTACTGTTGATAAGAATGGTCATCCTGTTACCTGTGCCATCGACATCATGGATTATGATGAAAGCGGACTTTACTTTCTGACCGCAATAGGCAAAAATTTTTATGACCGGCTGAAAGCCAATGAAAATATTGCTTTTACCGCTATGAAAGGAAAAGACACCCTTTCCTGTGTAGCGGTATCGGTACAAGGCAAAGTTAAAGAGATTGGGCCGGACAGGATCCCTGAATTGTTCCGCAAAAATCCATACATGGAAAAGATTTATCCGGATGTATCTTCTCGCAGTGTGCTCACCGTCTTTCAAATATATGAAGGGATTGGCGAATGGTTTGACCTGTCAAAGCTGCCCATCGAACGAAAAAGCTTTTCTTTTGGCAAAGCTCAACCAACGGAAAGCGGCTACTTTGTGACAGAAAAGTGCATCGGCTGCAAACTGTGCTATTCAAAATGCCCCCAAAAGTGCATTGATATTTCGCATACGCCTGTTATAATCCAACAGGAACACTGCCTGCACTGCGGAAATTGCTATGAAATTTGCCCTGCAAGGGCTGTTGAACGGAGGTAATCATATGACACAGGAGCAACAGTTGGACTTAATGATTCGCTATCTGCTGGATGAAAGAAAAGCATATCAAAATATCGCTCTGCCTTCGAGCCTTGCAGAAAAACGCCGGCTTCTTCGCAGCTTAATGAACGTCCGCCCTCCTGTTCCAGTCAAGCAGGATTTTTTGAAAATACAGGACGCATATCTGCAAGAGCGCCTTCGCGAAAGAGGTGTTACAAAAATAGAGGACCTGACGCCGCTGCAGCCCGAAATCTATCTATGGCAGGGCGACATTACCACCCTTGCCGTCGATGTCATTGTCAACGCTGCAAACAGCCAGATGCTGGGCTGCTTTGTTCCTTGTCACAGCTGCATTGATAATGCCATCCACACCTATGCAGGCGTACAGCTTCGTTTAGAATGTGCTCAAATCATGGAAAAACAAAGCGCAGAAGAACCCGCAGGTCAGGCAAAAATCACAAAAGCCTATAATCTGCCCTGTCGTTATGTACTGCATACCGTTGGTCCTATCATTGGCGGAACCGTCACCAAGAAAGAATGTGAATTGCTGGCAAACTGCTATCGTTCCTGTCTGGAACTGGCAGCATCTTATGGCCTGCAAAGTATAGCATTTTGCTGTATCTCCACTGGGGAATTCCATTTTCCCAATCAATTAGCGGCAGAAACTGCCATAAAGACTGTCAAAAGCTGGCTGCAGCAGCATCCAGGGCAAATGAAGGTGATATTGAATGTTTTTAAGGACAATGACTATGAGATCTACCAAAAATTATTGCGATGATATATCCCGATTAAAACAGGAACTGCTTACAGCAGATGCTGTTATCATCGGTGCTGGTGCGGGACTATCCACTTCTGCCGGCTTGATTTACACGGGCGAGCGCTTCGAGCATTATTTCGGAGATTTCATTCTGAAGTACGGTTTTCAGGACATGTATTCCGGCGGCTTCTATCCCTTTGAAACATTGGAAGAGCACTGGGCATACTGGAGCCGGTATATCTACATCAACCGCTATCTGGATGCACCAAAGCCTGTTTACCATGATCTTTTGAAGCTGGTGGAAAACAAGGACTATTTTGTGCTGACCACCAATGTGGACCACTGTTTCCAAAAAGCCGGATTTCAAAAGCAACGGCTGTTCTATACACAGGGCGACTATGGGCTATGGCAATGTTCCAAACCCTGTCACCAAAAAACCTATGACAACGAATTTGTTGTCAAAAAGATGTTTGCCGAACAAAAGAACATGAAAATTCCCAGCGAATTGGTGCCTTACTGTCCCATCTGCGGTGCGCCTATGTCCATGAATCTGCGGGAAGATATGACCTTTGTAGAGGACGAAGGCTGGCATAAAGCAGCTGGACAGTATGAGAGCTTCCTGCGCAAGCATCAAGGACAACATATCCTATATCTGGAATTGGGAGTTGGAAACAACACACCTGGCATTATCAAATATCCTTTTTTGAAGATGACCTATCAAAACTCGAAAGCTGTTTACGCGCGCATCAATTTGTTGGATACCTATTGTCCAAAGGAGATTCAAAAGCGGGCGATTTGTATAAACGGAGAAATCGGCATGGTTTTAAACGATCTATCCCGATGAACACACAAAACAACAAGAGGTGGCAGTATATTGCCACCTCTTGTTGTTCTCACAGAAAAGATAAATGTTTACAGCAAAAGCCAGAAACGATCCCCTTCTCCATCTATGATTCCGACGAGTTCTCTGCCATTTTGATCACAACATTACCTGCATGCTGAACATCCGCAGCAGTACGAATCGCCTTTTCAAGTTCGGACAAGGAAAACTCGTGGGTAATCACCGATTCCAAATTCCACTTTCCACAGCTCATGATCTGCTGCACATCACGCACATCCTCCGGCATATAGCCGCCGGACCCGATGATACTTTGTTGAGCATAGGTCATATGCAGCAGGTCAATGGTACGAGGAAGATTGTTGACCGCAACAGAAACAAATCGGCTTTCAATCTTACCAAGGTTCAGAAATTCTGTCAGAATAGCTTCCGAACCAGCGGCATCCAACCAACAGTCAATATCTGCTGTTTTCCCGCTCAAGGATGCAGCGGTTCCAAAGTATGATTCCGCATGAGCTTCAAAGTTTTCCTTTGCGGTGTTACAAGTTTCAAATCCCAGCCCTGCCGCCAGTTTTAAGCGAAAATCCGAATGATCGCACACCATTACCCTGTCCATCCCGAAATATTTCAGCGCAACAGCAGCTGCAATCCCGATGGTTCCGCAGCCAAAAACAACCGCATTTTGACCTGAAACATATTGATTTTGTCCCGCTGGAATCATTCCGCGCCTTGCCGCTCGGCAGCCAACGGTAAAAGGTTCGATCAAGCTGGCAAGGCGGTCGGAAATTCTTTCATCCACAGCATACAATGAATGGTTGCGCTTGGCCTGCGGAATCAGAATATATTCCGAAAATCCACCCATCGTCCCTGCTCTTCTGGTATCATTTTTGGCATATCTGGGATAAGGGTAGACCCGTTCTCCCGCTACAAAGTCGGTAACATTCTTCCCTACTTTGACGACGCGGGAAACCGTCTCATGTCCAAACTCTCCGCCCACTGTAATCTTATGGCCTGTATTGGGACCATGGAAAAATACTGCCACATCGGTTCCACAAATACTGGAATAGATGTTCTGCACCAAAACATCGTCATCACCTACTTGAGGCAAATCAACCTCCTGAATTTGAACTGCTTCTTTTCCCAAATAAATCGCAGCTTTCATTTACTTACCTCCTGTTTCCCACGTCCGCACATGACACACTGCTCCATAACAGCACCAATATGGTCGATAGAATCTGTACAGTCGTTTTCCAGCCATTGCGAGATAATTGCCATCAGGCCATGGATATAAAACGTAATCATATACTGCTGATCCTCTTGTGCAATCCGAAAACGTTCCAGAATCGGGACAAAAACATGGCGCATCATCCGCTCATAGGTTTTGTCCAGCTCAAACGATTTCGTGTTTTTGAGTGCCGCGCGAAACAAGCGCTTATTTTGCGCAATATATTCGAGATACGGAGTCAGATACTCGGGTGTTACCAGATATAATTCATCCAAAGGACACTGCTGTATCTTGGAAATGAACGTATCCGCACGCAGCTTCATATGTTCCAGAAATTGTTCGTTCATATACTGTATGCTCTCCGTCAGCAAATCTCCGATTGTCTCATAGTGCAGATAAAAGGTGGAACGATTGACACCCGCTGCTTCACAGATTTCCTTTACTGTGATATATTCCATATCCTTCTTTTCCAACAGTTCCAGAAAAGCCTGATCCATTCGGAAAGCAGTATTAAAATATTTGCTTTCGGATTTTTTCATTGCGTTCCACCTACTTTTTTATTTTTTATGATTCCATTTTATAAGCGCTGCTTTAGACGGCGTTATCTGCCCAGTTTTTATTCTCTGCTGATTTCTTTTGCCAGCTCCATAATTTCAAAGGCATATTTTTTCTTTCCTTTTTCCAGCATTTTCTTATAGACCGGATAATTGATTCCCATGCCTGCCAGACCAACGATGCCGATGATGACGCCAATCACAAAGGTAACTGTACTGCCGTTACCGATCACATTCATCGACAGGCACATACCCATTCCGGCTATCAGTGCGCAGAGGATTCCAATGGCGTAGGTAAATACCGTCGCCGGCAACTTTGCCTTGGCATCCAGTTTCCGAAGCGCAATGACTTTGGAGTCATTCTTTGGTGCGTACTCATTTGCAAGCTGTTCTGCATAAATTTTGTCTGTGTTCATGGTTTTTACCTCCTTGATTTGATGCTTTTATCTTACCAAAAGCAGGAGTACAATGGAACAACACAGACGCTGCCTTGTGTTGAGTTAAACGATTGCATGGCTATCATTTTCTTTTATGGATAGATTATACCACAAAAACGACCCTTTCCACTGCTTTTGACTAAGACAAGGTCGGACTGAATTAACTCAGATTGTCACAACAGAAAACTATCTCCTCCAAAATTAGAGTGAGGCGAAACTAAGATAAAAAAAACAACGGATTTGATTTTTCAAATCCGTTGTTTCATTTAAAAAGAATCACAGCTCGTTAATGGTTTCCGACACTGCCATATTGCAAATCCGTTTTGCGGGAGCAAGCGGTGCAAGAAGTGCGGTGAACACAAGCAAAAGCAGAATTCCGCCGATGGATGCAAAAGGAACTTCCCATGCTGTTCCCCAATAATTTGTAATCATCTGCGCATAGAGAAAATAATGCAGCGGCAAACCTAACCCACATCCTGCAACCAATCCAAGTGCTGTATAGGTGGCAGCTTCTGTGGTAATCATCCTCCTGATTTGCAGGCTGTCCATTCCTACTGCACGCATAGCTCCATATTGTTTTGTTCTGGCGGACACACTCATCGAAATACTGTTTACCGTATGGATAATTGTGATCAATGTGATCACAGCCAAGAATCCATAAACAAAGAGACAAAACATATAATAGGTATTTTGCGTGTCCTTGTTTTGTTCCAGTCGGTCATAAAAATGATATTTTCCATCCGCCAGCTCATAAAGCTCCTTGACATCCTGCGCTGTTGCATCCTTGGTCAGCTGCACATCCACAATCGCATAGGCATCTTCGCCGGTGATTTCTTCAAACGTTTGCTCGGAGCAGATTACCGTCGGCTGATCCGATGTATCAAAGGGACTGTCCTTCAAAACGCCGGCTACTGTAAGCTCTGTTTGTTCCAGCTGAATGGTATCGCCTACCTGCAAAGAGTTGCTTTTATCAAACACGGTTAATACGCCGCTGCCTTCGCTGACCGCTTGGATATCCCCTGCAACTAAATCGTCCTGTGCCCACTCAAACTGTTGACTCTCATAGGAAATCAGATCAATTTGTCCCGATTTCCCTTCATATTCTGCCGGAAGGCTTTGATACATCCGCCCAAATACCCGCTTTACATAGGGATAGCTCTCCAACTCTGCGGCAAAGTCTTTTTCGATTTCACAAAGATTGTCTGCGCTGCTGTAAAAGACATCCGGTGCCCATGGCTTTAGTGGATTGAGCACCATATGGACCCACTGCACCAAAACGGAAAAACTTAAAATCATGATGATGCTCAGTGCAAAAGAGCCCGTCATGAGAAACAGATTTTTGGGAGAAGAGACCGCGTGGTTGATTCCCAGGGACGTTTCAATCTTCAAAAAGCTTTTCTTGATTGGTCGGGATATCTTCCCGTTTTCGGAAAGATTGCCGGTAACCGCTGCAACCGGTGAAACCTGTGCTGCCCGCCTTGCAGGTGAAATGGAAGATAGCAGCACAGTCAAAACACCGACAACAACGCCGCTGAAAATACCGATCAGGCTGATTCCAAACAGCGGAATCTGTACAAATTCACTGCCTGCACAAAATCGGAGCAGTCCGCAAAGAACCCAGGTGCCTACGATTCCAATTCCCACGCCGGCTGGAACCGCTGTTTTGCACCAATAGAGCGCCTCCAGTCTGACGATGTGCATAATCTGCACCCGACTTGCTCCGATGCAGCGGAGCATACCGAAAAATTGTGTTCGTTCCGCAGTTCTGCTGTTGAGGCTTCCTGCAATCATAAAGACTCCTGCTGCCAACACCAGTGCAAACAGGATTGCCGCTACCAGGTACATTCCCATAACGTAAGAATCACTGCTGAACCCTGTTAATCCCATCAAAGCCGTATTTTCGGACAAGGTATCATCGGACAAACTGTAGGTCTGGCGCAGTTCGGCAATCACTTTGCGAACGTTGACATTCTCATCAAAGCGCACAAAGCAAACCGGTTGAAGCTCACTTCCTTCTGCTTTGGCAAGACTTTCAAAAGCGTCCCAATTCAGCAAAGCGCCCACAACATCGGCATTTGTACTGATGGTGACATCTCCTCCAAAGCCAGTAATCGTATAGTCAAAATCTCCAGCGGGTGTGCGCAGGGTCACTGTATCCCCAATATTCAGGGAAAGCTGCTCCTTTGCACGGTTGGAAAGCAGGATTTCATCCGATTTTTCAGGGTAATGTCCTTCCGTCAGGTTATTATAGATCTCTGTCAAAATGGCTTCGTCAGCACCTACGACGACACAGCTCTTTTCATGGATGGTGTAATCTTCAGACAGATCGAAATTGAGTCCATCATAGCGGGAGAAAGCTGCCACATCCGCTCGCTGGGTGATTTGCTCCATCAGCTGCTCCGATGGCTCCTTCAGCATAATATGCCAGTTTCCATGCTCTTCTATCACCCGCGTTTTTTCCATGCGGATCGCCATATCTGCCATACTGAAGATCATGGTGACCAACAGCACCGAAATGATGATACATAATAGCGTCATCCGATTTTGTCTCTTTCGCACCTTGGCTGAAATGGGAATCAGGCTGAGATAACTTTTCATTCTCGGCACCTCCCAAAGTCGGTCAGCACACCATCGGACACCTGCAAAATGCGGTCTGCCGTCTGGGCGATGCTTTTGCTGTGTGTAATCATCACAATCGTTTGCTCATATTTTCTGGATGCTTCTTTGAGTAGTGCAATGACCTCGCTGCTGTTGAGGGTGTCCAGATTTCCGGTTGGCTCATCTGCCAAAATTAAAGCGGGACGCGTCATCAGCGCACGTCCGATTGCTACTCGCTGCTGCTGACCGCCGGACAACTGGCTTGGCAGATGTTTTCGCCGTTCTGTCAGATTCAGTACATCCAACAACTCTTCCAGATACTGTTGATTTGGCTTTTGATAGTCCAGCAGCACCGGAAAGATGATGTTCTGCTCGACGGTCAGCTCTGGAATCAGGTTGAAGCTCTGAAAAACAAAGCCGATATTTCTACGGCGAAACACCGTCAGATTGCGGTCCTTCATGGCAAAAATGTCCTTGCCATCAACAAACACCTTGCCGGACGTCGGCGTGTCCAATGCCCCAATCAGATTCAGCAGGGTGCTTTTGCCGGAACCGGACTCGCCGACAATGGCGACAAATTCTCCTTTCGGAACCGAAAAACTTGCTGCTTTCAGCGCATGTACGGCCGTGTCTCCTCTTCCGTATGTCTTAGAAAGTTCCTTCACCTCTAACAAGTCCATAGATTCAAACACCTCTTTCTTATTTCTTATGGAAAGAGTAACACAACAATCCTACCGTGACATGACACTCAGCCTACAATTTTGTAGGAATCAAAAAGTTGATGGTAAAGGTCGTTCCCCTGCCCAGATCACTGTCGATCTCGATCGTGCCGCTGTGGGCTTCGACGATTGCCTTGGTCAGCGGCAGACCTAATCCGACACCCTGTGTATCCTTGGAAAAACGGCTGCGATAAAATCGCTTGAAAACATGGGGAAGATCCTCTGGATGAATCCCGCTGCCATCATCCCTGACAACCAGCTGAACCATCGACGCATATTGCTTCCACTGGACAGAGATTGTATTTCCGGCTTTGGTATGGGCAAAGGCATTTTTGACAAGGTTGCTGACCGCTTCCATCAGCCAGACGCGGTCGCACAACAGCGTCACCGTATCATCGCCGCAAAAGATCAGCTTCTTTTCCTCCTGCTGGGCCTGATAGGCAAAGTTTCTTTGGATACAGTCCATCATCTCGGAAAGATTTTCCATTGTCTTTTCCAGCATCATCGTTCCTGAATCCAGCTTTGCCATTTTTAGCAGAGTTTGTACCAATGCTTCCATCCGGTCCAGTTCCTGCTCGGAAAGGTCGGTAAACTCCCTGATCTCTGGAAAATCCCTGGACTCCTCCTGGAGCAGCCCATTATAGATATTCAGGGCAGCCAGCGGTGTTTTTAGCTGATGGGAGATGTTGGATATGGTGTCTTTCAAAAAGTATTTTGCTCTGCCTTCATTCTCGGCATGAGCATTCAGGATGGCTGCCAGAGAATTGACTTCGTGAAAGAGGCGGTACAGCTCGCCCTCCTCCTCGCAGTCGATTCGAGCGTCCTGGTTGCCGGAAAGATACTCCCGTATCTGCGTGACAGCCTGTTCGATTGTCTGATCCTGGTTTCTAAAATACAGGTACAGGACCGCAAAAACAGAAGCTCCCATCAAAACAGCAGAGCCAAAGACACACCACACAGCGTATTTCCATTGCAGGCTGACCACAGCAATGGAAATCGAGGAAAAGCCAACAACGAGCAAGGCGATCCACCAGAACAGCTGTTTGATTTTTCGATTTGCCAAGATTCGCATAGCACACCTCATTCTGTCACGTTCCACTTATAACCCATCCGGCGGATGGTGACAATCTTTTGCGGATTGGCAGGATCGTCCTCGATTTTTGTACGCAGTCTGCGAATGTAAACTGTCAGTGTGCTGTTGTCAATATAGTTTTCCTCGCAATCCCACAGTTTACCCAGAATCTGTTCTGCGGAAAGGACAATGTTGGGGTTTTCCATAAACATGCAAAGCAGCTTATATTCATTGGCTGTCAGGTCAATCTGTCTGCTGTCCTTATATACTTCGTGCTTTAAGCGATGGATGGTAATTCCATTGGAACGAAGTTCGGGATCAGACAGGTGAAAGTTTTCGCTTCTGCGCAGCAGCGCATGAACCCTCGACAGGAACACTGCCAGCTTAAACGGCTTTGTGATATAGTCGTCGCCGCCGATATCCAGCCCCATGATAATATCTGTTTCTTCATCTGCCGCTGTCAGAAAGATAATCGGCACTTTGGAAGTCTGACGAATTTTTCTGCACAAATCATAACCGGAGCCATCGGGCAAAGACACATCCAAAATGACCAAATCATAGGTTGTGTTCATCCACAGCTGCTCCGCTTCCAGGCTTGTTCGGGCAACATCCACCTCATATCCTTGCTTTTTCATGGCAAAGGACAGTCCGTTGATTAAACTGAGATCGTCTTCCACGAAGAAAATGCGTTTCATGCCTTTTTACCATCTCCTAGCTGATCGTTTTATCCTTTTTTCTATCTCTTTATCGCAGAAAACCAACGATGACAAACCATCACTGTGTTTTCTGCTCCTGCTCGTATTCTGTCGCCCATTGCTCCAGTGCCTCTAAAACAGGAACAAATTTCTGTCCAATCTCTGTCAGAGAATACTCTACTCTGGGCGGCACCTCGCGGTAGATTTCCCGATGCACCAGGCCATACTGTTCGAGCATGCGGAGTTCTTTGGTCAGGTTTGCCTCCGTAACTTGAGGCATTTTCCGTTTCAGTTGGCTAAAACGCAGCGTTTCGTGGCATAGAAAATAGATAATCACCATGGACCATTTTCCTCGTATGATTTTCTGCACACTTGCCACTGGGCAGTTTGTGATATCTATCTCGTCAAATTGTTCCATCCTAACACCCCAATACTATTATTTTTGATAGTACCTATTAAAAAATACCGTACTTGATACTATTGATTATACATCATATACTTATTCCTGTAAACGCAGAAATGAATGGAGTGATATTATGAATGTATTGATTTTTGGTGCATCCGGTGGGATTGGAAAATGGGCTGTTCAATATGCCCTTCAAGATGGACATCATGTCACCGCCTATGTTCGCCATCCTGAAAAAGTACAGATCAGCAGCGAGCAGCTGACCCTTATCCAAGGTCAGATCACGGACAAGGAACGGATAACCGAAGCATTATCAGGGCAGGACGCTGTCATCTGGTGTGTCGGTGTTCCCATGAAACGAAAATACCCTGTCATGCAGTCGTTGGAAGGGCATAAAATCCTGATTGAGGCAATGAAGGAACAGGGTGTAAAAAGACTCATAGACTGGGGCACACCCAGCATCCGCTTTGAACAGGACAAAAATTCATTGATCACCGTTGCACCTGGTATTCTTGCGGGAATTGCCTTTCCTCAGGCAAAAAAAGAAATGATAGCCATTGGTCAGCTGGTTCAAGCATCGGAGCTGGACTGGACGCTGGTTCGATTTATCGCTCCGAAGGACAGCTCGTATACCGGCAACGTAAAAACGGGATTTGGAGATGTGAAAATGAATTTGAGCATCTCTCGAAAAGACATCGGCGCGTTCATGGTCAAACAGCTCCATGATGACCGATTTATTCGGTCGATGCCAATTATTGGAAGTTAATCTATGAAATTGATTTGTCAGATCCTTGCGTTTATATCGTTATTAACAATCTCTCTTATTCGGCAGACAAACAAGAGGCGGCAGCTAAAAAAGCTGTCGCCTCTTGTTTGCTTTTACAAAAGTTAGAAGAATAACACATCCGGTCTTTCAAGATACCATTATGTGTTTGTCCGCTTGATGCTTCTCTTGCCGGCACATTCAGCAAGCAGCATCAATGTACATCCGATCCTTGGTCGTCCTCTTTTTTGGTGCAGCCGGCACAGTGGCTACAACCAGACCAGAGTTTGTCGGCGGTTTCCGTCCAGTTCTTTGCATACGGTGTTGTTTTGTCGCAAAGATGATCCACGCTTTCAGGGCTTTGATAATCCGTGCTGACAGCTCCTGTTGCTTTTACCATTCCTCGCAGCTTTTCTGGATTCTCCAGCATCGGACATGGCCGCAGCATATTTTGATTAAACGGCTGGTTGTCGTGATAAGCCATAAACAATGGGCTCTTGAGGGCATCCAGCAGGCTGGTTTCATGGATGTTGCAGTTGGAATAATGGATGAATACGCACGGCTCGACATCACCTTTGGCGTTGATATGCAGGTAGCGGCGGCCACCGGCAATACAGCCGCCCACATATTGCGCGTCGTTTTGGAAATCCATCGAGAAAATTGCCTTTGTTTGACGGAAAGCACGGATGCGATGGTAGACTTCCTCCCTCTGTTTAGGGGATGGGAGAAGTTCCACAGCAGCATCGTTTCCAACCGGCATATAATGGAAGAACCAGACAAACAACGCACCGCTGTCGATGATATAGTCAAAGAACTTCTCACTTGTGACATCGGCGTAATTATGGCTGGTATAGCAGGTGGAGATGCCAAACGGCAGGTGATGTTTTTTCAGCAGTTCCATCGCCTTTTCAACCTTCTGGTATGCGCCTGCACCTCGACGAGAATCGTTGGCCTCCTCAAAGCCTTCCAGCGAAATTGCCGGAACAAAATTCTTGACCTTCAGCATTTCCTGGCAAAAATCCTCATCAATCAAGGTGCCGTTGGTAAAGGACAAAAATTCGCAATCCGGATGCATCTGACAGATCTTCATCAAATCCGCCTTGCGCACCAAAGGTTCGCCGCCAGTATAGATATACATATAGGTTCCCAGTTTTTTACCCTGGCAGATGATGGAATCAATGGTTTCCAGGCTCAAATTGAGCTGATTGCCATATTCGGCGGCCCAGCATCCGGTACAGTGCATATTGCACGCAGAGGTTGGGTCAAGCAGGATTGCCCACGGAACGTTGCAGTTTTCTTTGGCACTGGTTTCTTCCTGTGTGGCACTTCCCTTCAGACTGGCATTAAAGAGGAAGTTCTGGAAGAAAGCTCTGCGGACACCAGGATCCAGGTCATATACCCGAAGGATCAGCTGATACCAGTTATTCTTTTCATCAATTACTTTGCGGATGGTATCTCTCTGGCTTTGATACCAGCCTTCAGGGGTAAAGCGATCCACCAGATCCATCAGCTTTGGAATATTCTCCTCTGGATTTCCTTCGATATACTTGAGCGCCTGATTCACTGCAAAATTTTGCATGCTCTCTTTTATCATATTCATATTATTCATCCTTTCTCTGCCTCATCTCGGCTGTTTGGCAATATTATAGGGAATCATCGCTCAAAAGTCACGGGACACAAAAGCGCGCCAGTCAAAAAACGCGACACCACCTCTTCTCCGTTACTTTTTGGGACACAAAGCAGTGATTGTCTATTGTTTCTGCCTGTGAGAAGGTATATGATTTTGTTATCTAAAAACAATATCTCAATATGACGACTTCATTGTCATTGTATCTTCGGAAGGAGATTCAACATGGAAAACAGCATGTCAAAAATTATCATCGAAACAACCGTCCGACAGACGTTAAAAAGCTTGAAAGAGGACCCCAAAAGAAGCATCCGCAACCTGGTAGACATGGCTTTGCAATTTTCCAAAGGAAGATTCCAAAGCCGTTTTTTTGAGACTGCCCAAACGATGCTGGAGAATGAAAACAGCGCCTACTACGACCTGATCTATAACGCGACCAACCACATTGAAACTGAGCATCTGGTCAAATTTGGAATGAACCTGGGATATAACAGCTTTACATGGGGCGCACAGCATATCCGCACAAACGAAAATGTATTGGGGTTTAATATCCCCTGGGTTATCTTTTTGCAAATGGATCAGCCCGAATGTCTGGAGCACCTGGAGCAGTATCACGAAGCGATCAAAGAAGGAGAAGAACTTGGTATTTATTCCTGGATGCTTTTTACACAGGCAAATTCATCAAAAGTTCTCCCTCTGGTGCAGAAACACCCTGACAGCGCGTTTTTCCTCTTCTGCGACCCAGAATATATCACGCCTGTTTTTTTGGAAGAAATCTCCCAAATCAAGCATCTTATGCTGATACTCCGCTACAATAACGATGCTGATAAAGCATGTGCCATGCTGAGGAATGCAAAGCTGCCGTATTCTGTCTTTTATTCCTATTCTTCAAAGGATGCAGAATCCATTACCAATGGGAAGCTGTTTTGTGATGCACAGCAGCTTCATCCTATCTTTACCGTCCTGATCCCACAGCCGGACTGCCCTGACAAGGTTCGCCAGCTGGTGTATCAGGCCGCTGTACAGGCAAGAAACCGGCAACATTTCCAGACCTTGCCCTGGGAACTATTTGACGACACGCAAAGTTTGGATAAAATTATTTCGGACGATGCTTGCTGTGTATTCATTGATGGTCAGGGTAATGTACATGGTGCAAACTACATGGACAACATCTGTGGCAATTTGTTTGAATGCAGCCTGACCAATCTCATGAAGAAAGCAAATCCGAAAAAACAGATCAAGTCTACTGCACAATGATTTCCCTCTCTTCCTTTCGGACAAAAATAAAAACCAACAGCACACTGTCGGATGATGGTGTGCTGTTGGTTTTTGGTGGGCAATTTTCCGTTTTTCATCTCCTGCGAGGGTTAACATCAGCAAAGGCTTTTAAGATATTTGATCTTCTTCCTGTGTCATTTCCCGATAGATAGAGGCTGCACCTTTTTCAGTCAATGTTTTGATCTTTTCTACAAACTGCTTTGGCGGCATACAATCCTTTTTTAACAGCCACCGTTCCAGCGTGCACAGGATTGCATCAATAAAAAAATCCAGAGCGAACTCATCGACCGGTTCATTGGCATATATATAAGCAAGTCGGGCTCTCAAAAGCGGTCTGACATACTCTCGAAAATGATCTGCAAACGAGTTTTGTCCTTGGATTTGGAGTGCCTTCCGGTAAAAGGCATGGTTTTCATAAAAATAGGTACATATTTTTTCTATGAATGCCCAATGCTTTTCATAGCTGGTTTCCAGATCCTCATCCCTCACAAGAAAGATAATCTCTGTATCAAAGATCCAGTTTACCAAATCATATTTATCCTTAAAGTGATAATAGAAACTTTTGCGATTCATACCGCAGCGCTCACAAATATGTGCCACGTTGATTTTTTCAAATGGCAGTTCTGTCATCAGCTCCCGAAGAGCCGTCGCCAATGCATGTTTTGTGATATTTGAATCTGCCATAGTTTGTCTCCTTTCAAATTGCAATTCCTGTATGATCCGGCAAGGTGACAGTGCCCATCGGAGCAACCGTCATCTTCCCGTATGGCCTTTTCCTTCAAAAAGGCACCAGGGACTTGTCACCGCACACCCGTTTTATGGATATGCGCATACATTCTGATTTTAGTAATCCGGCAATCTCCCATTCCCAATTTTGAGTGTTTTTCTCCCGACAGATAAAAAAATAAGACTTACCTGCCGATACAGATAAGTCTCGTCATTTAAAATAATACCAGGAAATATCCAGGATGTTGGTATTATCACACCGAAAAGTGCTGACTACTCCCTTATATCCCTATTATATTCCTTTTTTCTCCCTTTCTCAACAAAAATACGCGCTGGATTATTGGACAATTTTGTTGTTTTGTCCCAGAACAGCATCAAGATGATTGTAATTGCACTGCATCCATGACAGAGCTGGGAAGTATCCTCCGATCGGATAGGACAAATTCCTCTTTCTGTCTAAAAATGTAACAAACCTTCTTCCGAGGGAAAAAGTCCGACGCCTGCGAAACTTTGCCCCATGACATGATCTAAAATATCCATTACAATTTTCTTGTCAACAAACAATCAAGGAGGTATTTGTCAATGACATTTTATCATGCTTCACCATCTGAGGTGATACAGGAACTGGAATCCAATCTCACATCCGGCTTGCGTCCGGATCAGGTGCAGAATAGAATCGCTCAATTTGGCGAAAACAAACTGAAGGAAAAGAAAAAGAAAACCAACCTTCAACGCTTCCTGGCACAATTTAAAGACGTGATGATTCTGATTCTGCTGGCTGCCGCCGCAATCTCCTTTGTCATCGCATGTGTGGAAGGTCAGCCGAAAGAATTCTTTGAGCCGCTTCTGATTCTGCTGATTGTAGTGCTCAACGCCATCATGGGCGTTATGCAGGAAAGCAAAGCAGAAAAGGCTCTGGATGCACTCAAAAATCTATCCGCACCACATGCAAGAGTCATCCGCGATGGAAAAGAGAGCCTTATTGATGCAGCACAGCTTGTTCCAGGCGATATCATTCGGCTGGAGGCTGGTGACTTTATCCCTGCTGATGCAAGATTATTAAAAAGCGTCAGCCTAAAGAGTGAGGAGTCTGCTCTGACCGGTGAGTCTGTCCCTTCTGAGAAGGACGCAGAGGCGATGGTTGCAGAAAATGCTCCTTTGGGAGACCGGAGCAACATGGTATTCTCCGGCTGTTCTATCACTTATGGAACCGCTGTTGCTATTGTAACGGCAACCGGAATGAACACAGAGATGGGCAAGATCGCAAATCTGCTGGACAACGAAGGCGACACCCAGACACCTTTGCAGAAGAAGCTGGCTCAGTTGGGCAAGTATCTTGGGATTCTGGCACTGGCTGCCTGCGGCATTATTTTCGTTGTTGGTCTTTTCAGCGGAATAGCTCCTATGGAAATTTTTATGACCGCTGTCTCCCTTGCTGTTTCCGCCATTCCGGAAGGACTGCCTGCGATTGTGACCATCGTTCTTTCCATCGGTGTCCAGCGAATGGTCAAGAAAAATGCGCTGGTTCGACGTCTCCCTGCTGTGGAAACGCTGGGAAGTGCCTCTGTTATCTGTTCTGATAAGACCGGTACTCTGACCCAAAACCGCATGACGTTGGTAAAAGCATATGTCGATGGCGCTTCCTCTGTCGAGGAAATCAACACTCACAACTCCGAAGCGGTACGTCAGCTGCTGCAATATGCCAGCCTTTGCTGCGATGGCACCGTCATCTTTCAGGACAATGAGGAGCAGCACATCGGTGATCCTACCGAAACAGCCATTGTATATGCTGCACACAAAAATGGCATGCCGAAAGAAACAGTGAGCCAACAGTATCCTCGCCTTGCAGAACTTCCTTTTGATTCTGATCGAAAGCTGATGACAACAGTGAACCAGATGAACGGGAAAAATGTGGTGATCGTCAAGGGTGCTTTCGATATGATGGCTCCTCGGTGCACATCCGGCAATCTGGACGCTGCAAAAGAAATGGTAGAAAAGATGAGCAGCGACGCCCTGCGTGTTCTGGCGATTGCATACAAAGAAATCGACACCGTTCCCCAGCATCCAACCTCCGAAGAATTGGAATGCGGCTTAACATTGATGGGATTAGTCGGAATGATTGATCCGCCGCGTCCGGAAGCAAAGGCCGCTGTCGAACTCTGCCGCAAAGCAGGTATCAAACCGGTGATGATTACCGGTGACCACGTTGTAACCGCCTCTGCCATCGCCAAGGAGCTTGGTATCATGGAATCCGGCGATAAAGCCATCACCGGTGCACAGCTGGATGCCATGACGGACACACAGCTGGACAATGAAGTAGAACAGATATCCGTCTATGCCCGTGTTTCTCCGGAAAACAAGATCCGCATCGTCAAGGCATGGCAGCGTAAAGGTCAGGTAGTATCCATGACGGGCGATGGCGTCAACGATGCTCCCGCCTTAAAAGCTGCAGACATCGGCTGTGCCATGGGAATCACCGGAACAGATGTTGCCAAAGGTGCTGCGGATATGACCCTGACCGATGACAATTTCGCCACCATTGTGGATGCCATCCGCGAAGGACGCGGCATCTATGCCAACATCCGCAAGGTGGTCGGCTTCCTGCTGGGAACCAACATCGGCGAAGTCATCACCGTTTTCATTGCGATGCTTCTCTGGCACAAAACTCCGCTGCTTTCCATGCAGCTCTTATGGATCAATCTGGTCACCGACAGCCTGCCTGCCATTGCTCTTGGCATGGAAGCGGTAGAATCGGATGTCATGAATCAAAAGCCTCGTCCCAAAGACGAAGGAATCTTTGCGCACGGATTAGGTGTTCGAATCGTCCTGCAGGGAATCATGTTCTCGATTCTGACGCTGATTGCGTTTGTTATCGGTGAAAACGCGGTTGGACTGGAGGCCGGCGCTCAGACAATGGCCTTTATCGTTCTTGCGATGTCACAAATCATACAGGCATTTAATATGCGCTCCGAACATTCTCTGTTCCGAATCGGACCATTTAGCAACCACAAGTTAAACTGGGCCTGCCTCCTCTCCTTCTTATTGGTGGCTCTGGTCGTCTTTACACCTGTGCGCATTGCTTTTGGATTTGTTGTTCTTCCGGCAAAAATGTATCTGATCGGACTGTGTCTGTCTCTGGTTCCGGTTGCTGTAATGGAATTTTCAAAAGCTTGTGGACTGATTAAACATCAGCACTAAACAGATCATCTTCCGAGGGGATAGCCTGGTTGGCTATCCCCTCTTTTTTTATATCTAAGATGCACTGTGATGATACGGTGCTGATCCTTCCAACCGCGTGATTACATATATTTTTTTAATCCCCATATATAAATCTGGCTGATTTCCGATGTGATTTCGTCCAAAGTCAAGGTCGATTCGTTGTTCAAGCTTTTTTGATACAAGCTGACAAAACCGCCAGCAACACATTCCAGAAAAATTAAGAACCCTTCCCTGTCCTTTACTCCGGTGGTTGGCAGGTTCTCCATGACTCTCTTGATAAAGACCCGCTTGATCTTTTCGCAGAAAGCGGTGGCGTTCTGATTGGCAAGGAGCAGCTTGTAGTTTTCTATGCTGTTCTCTACAAAGTGCTGAAATTTTCGCAGCATCGGAAGCGGGTCAGAAAACTCCCTTTTATGAACAGCCTCATCCAAGCAGCGGTTCATCTCCGAGAGAAAGTCATCTTCCAGCTCTTCGACGACTGCGTAGATATCCTGATAATGCGCATAAAATGTATTCCGGCTCAAATCTGCCCTCTTGATGATATCCACCACGGTGATTTTTGAAATATCCTTCTCTGCCAACAGCTCAATCATTGCGCCTCGGATCAGCTTTTTGGAGCGGATGGAGCTTCTATACTCTTTCATTTTCATTCTCCTTTTTTCAAGAAACCATATAATTTTTGCATATATGTATGATTTTGTGCACTCTGCTCAAAATTGTACATTGTGAAATGGTTTTAGAACTATTATACTGTATTTCAGAAGATAAATCAATCATCCAAATGAAGGAGGTACCTTACATTGAGTACAGACATTTTGTTTGAACCCATTCAGATCGGCAATGTAGAACTGAAAAACCGAATTGCCATGTCGCCAATGAACATGGGCTACACCGGCCCGATGGGATTTGCATCCGAACAGACCAACGCATGGTATGCAACCCGTGCCAGAGGTGGTTTTGGTCTGATCATCACCGAGTGCATCGTAGCAAACCCTTATCCATGGAGAGGCAGCGACAGCCTCAATCCTCTGTTGTGCGATGCGCAGGACAAATACCGCCACATCAGCCAGGTTGCTGACGTTGTTCACTCTTACAAGGGAGCTAAGATTTTTGCACAGCTTTCTCCTGGCTGGGGACGTCAAGGTCATCCACAGCCTGGACACGAGAGCATCGCTTCGGGCGCACCTTCCGCTGTGCCGATGGAGATGGATTTCCGCCATATCACCAAAGGCTGGCTGCGCCAGGCAACTCGTCTGGGCTTTGGAGGCATTGTCAATAACTTTGGCGGACTGGACACCATACAGAAGATGTCGGACGAAGAATACGACAAGCTCCGTCCTTATATTCGGGAATTTATGGAAAAGAACGGCGGTGCACTCTACCACGTCGCTTACGGCGAAACTCCAAGAGAGCTAACCATCCGCGAAATCGAACAGATCGAGGACTTCATGGTAGAACAGGCGGTCGCTCTGTATGGCCTGGGCTTTGATGGTATCGAGCTTCACACTCCACACGGCTATCTGCTGCATCAGTTCCTGTCTCCTCGCTCCAATCTGCGTGAGGATATGTACGGCGGCAACACCGAAAACCGCTGCCGCATCGTCACCAACATCATCGAGCGCATCCGCAAGAGAGTTGGTCCGGACAAAGCACTGGGCGTGCGTATCTCCGGCAACGAATACATGAAGGACGGACTTGACCACGAGGAAGCCTGCAAGGTTGTCAAACTGCTGAGCGAGGCAGGCGCCAACTTCATCAATGTATCCCAGGGCAGCTACGAAGCGTTCGGAAAAGGCTTCGCACCTGATGGTGAGAACGAGTTTACACAGTGGGCTCCAGGCTTCAAAAAGGCTTCCGGTGGTCTGCCGATCATCACTCCGGACTTCATCACACCGGAAGTTGCCGCAGAAGCCATCGCCAGCGGCAAGACCGACATCATCTCTCTGGGACGTCAATCGATCGCTGATCCATACTGGCCTGCGAAAGTTAAGGCTGGACGCACCGAGGACATCGTCAAATGCTGCCGCTGCCAGCAGTGCTATATGAACCTCTTTGAAGGCAAGTGGGCACGCTGCACCGTCAACCCAACCGCCGGATTTGAAAAATACTATCCTGAATTGTGGCAGGAGGACGGCTTGATGGATCAGCGCGCAAAACGTTTTATGGAAAAACGTGCAGAACTGCCGCAGATTTAAGGAAAGGAGCAACTCATTTATGAATCATAATGTATGGGACGACGGATTTTTCAAAATTGACCCTGAATGCCACATTATCGGCGACATGGAGCCGGTGAACCACTTCCCTGGCGTTCAGATGTGGTGGAATGCCATCGACGGCATCATGCGGCCAACCATTCAGGGTGCTTCCAAGGAATACATGAGCACCCTGGAACCATGGGAACTGCAAAAGAGCACCGATCCGGAGAATATTCTCCGTGCTATGGACAAATACGGCGTGGATGTCGCCTGCATCCTGCCGGAATCTATGATGGATACCACCGGCTATTCCAGCCGCTGGTGTACAAACGGAGATGCCTGGAAGGCAGTTCAGACCCATCCAGACCGTTTTATCCTCAATCCAAACATCTCTCCTATCAAAAAGAGAGGCGTACAAAACGCCATCTGGGAGATGGAATATTGGGTAGACAAAGGCGCAAAGATTTTCAAGTACTACTCTCCGGAGGACACCTATATCAACGATCCGGAGCTGTGGCCCTTCTATAAACGTGCAGAGGAACTGGGCGTTGTTCTCTGCCTCCATGCCGGATTCAGCTGGGTACCACCTGGCAAGAGCAAATACTGCTATCCTACCCAGATTGACGATGTGGCACGCGACTTCCCTAACCTGAAAATTGTCGCCTTCCACATGGGCTATCCATTCACCGACGCCATGAATATGGTTGCGCTGGGACACCCAAATGTCTACCTCTGCCTGAGCCTGTTGGTTCCGTGGGCAATTTCCGCGCCATATAAGTTTGCTCATATTCTGGGAGAAGCCATTCGCTTTGTCGGTCCTGACCGCATTATCTGGGGAACCGACAGTGCTGGCTACGGTGCTCAGATCGGTGCAGCAGCCGTAGGATTGACCGATTTCCAAATTCCGGAGGATTTGCAGTGGAAATACGGCTATCTGCCGCTTTCTGATGAGGACAAACGAAAGATTTTCGGCGGAAACTTGGGCAAGCTGCTTGGCATTGATACCACCAAACGCCGCGGCGGAGCCAACGCCGTTCACGACTCTCTCATCAGCGGCGTCGAAAAAATCGTTATCAACACCCAGAAAGCAGAGAAACAGGAGGAACAGCAGATGCAGAATAACGAATACGATGTGGTGATCTCCACTCCGATGGGCGATATGGACGGAAAAGTCACCCTGAAGATTGACGGCAGCGCTCTGTCCGGAACCATCTTCTTTATGAAGAATGAAAATGAATTTTCCGGCGGCACGATTGATGAAAGCGGAAACATCGCATTTAAGGGAGATTTAAAGACACCGGTCGGTAAAATCGCTTATTCCATCAGCGGTACCTTTGCGGACGGCAAGATTGATGCTGTGGCAAACACCAAGATGGGAAATCTCGCAATCAAGTCCAAGTAACAGCAAAACAGGAAGCACACCATTTTAAAAAGAAGGGCTTTTACCTTCGTTGATACCATTCCTGTTATGACTCTTAACATCCCCACATCCTCTTTGAGGAGCTTCTCGTTACACTTATCCCAACAAAAAGAGCAAAGGGTGCTTTATTAGCACCCTTTGCTCTTTTTCCTTTTTATGAATTGACCGGATTGCGCTCTGCCAAAAAGGCTTCGATCGCTTCAACCGTCTGCTTCTGCTGCTCCTCTGCGGAGATTTCAGCCGGAGGGTCTCCTTTTTGCATCCCGTAATTTCCAAACTGCGCGTGATTTCCGCCTTCGATCTCCACGATATTTTCGGTGTAGTCGATGTTGTCCTCGACGCTTTGGTTTAATGAGCCATAGATGGTCAAGGTGTCCTCATCAGGATAATCCCCATAGATATACGCTCCCATCAATATCAGTCCGTCCACCTCGTCGGGATGTTCCGCGGCAAACTTTGATGCCATCGCGCCGCCCATCGAATGTCCGGCAAGATACCAATGCTCGATCTGCGGAAACTGTGCCATGACATCTTCTGCCGCATTGGAATCAAAAATTGCCATATGAAACGGCATATCCACCAGAATACAGGTGACACCGGTCTGGCGAATCTGGTTCAGCAGCGGCAGATAGGCTTCCGCTTCTACCTTGGCACCTGGATAAAAGATGATCGCCGTATCACTTTGGTAGGATGGAGAGAGGATGGTCAGATTCTCCTGCGTCGAGATACCGTCGCTTTGTGCCAGCACTTCCAGTGCCACATCCTCGGCCCGATAGTAATCGGACACATACCAGAAAAAGACACCGGCGAAGATTGCCAGCAGCAACAGCACCGCCGACAAAACAAGGACCCATTTTTTATGTACGCGTTTTTGTTGTGTTTTCATTCTTACATCACCTTTGCTATGATATGCACCATCTGTGCCAGAGGAAACCTGCCCGTTTTTAGGCTTGGGAGTTTGTGTTTGTTTGCAGCGGCATATTTAGAATCAGCTCAAACTGCGTCTCCTTTTTTCCGGCATCAAAGATGCCGCCGTATCGCGTTACGATCTCACGCATGCCATTGAGCCCAAAGCCATGCAGCGATTTATCCTGCTTGGTGGTGCTCAAATCCGCGTGCTCGTCGCCTGCCAGCGGATTTTGCACCAGCAGCATGAACATCCCATACTCCACCTTACAGCGGAGCGTGATCTTTTTATTCTTTGCTCTTTGGGTCGCTTCGATGGCATTATCCAGCGCATTGCCAAACAGCGCACACAGGTCGGTATCCGCAAAGGGCAGCTGTTCGGGAAGCGCAATCTTGATGTCAGCGCAAATCTCCAGCCGTTCCATCTCCTCGCATTTGGAGGTCAGCACCACATTGACAATCTCGTTGTCGCAAAGCCGGCGGGAACGCCGCAAAACGGGAGAATCGGTGAGCTTTGAAAGATATTCCTGCGCCTTGTCGGTCTCCTTCTCCTCCAACAGTCCCAGCACCGTATTCAGATGGTTGCGCAGATCGTGCCGCAGCGTGCGCACCTGCGTCTGCTCCTTCCGCAGGCTTTGATAGTAGACCTCGCGCATCTCGGCAAGAGCAGCCGCCTGTGCCTTTTGTTCATAGTCTGCCAGAATCAGGATGCTGTGCAGCAGCACCACCGAAGAAATCAGCGAGAGCGGCAGGATGAACATTCCCTGAAACAAGGTGAGACTTTCAATCAAGGTGGAGTCGGGCATCCAGTACGCCGGCAAGATCAGAACCGACAGGGTGACCAGCGGCAGCAGGGTCAGTCCGGCGCAGAGCTTCCACAATCGGTGCGGCAGAGAGACCGCCTGGTGTTTGAGCTGACGGTGTAACGTTAGGTAAAAGATGCCAAAAACGACCGGACGCACGATGCGCGACACCGTATCGTACAGACCAAAACGGTCCAGTGGTATCAGATAGGTGTTGGACATCGCACAGACCGACATGATGAAACAATAGAAGATGCCGCCTACCGTCAGCCTTCCCAGCCAGTCTCCTTTGGTGGCAAGGAAAAGAGCGGCGATATAAAACGGAAAGGTCATCGCAAAGTTGTTGTCTCCAATCCAGATGACCATGCCGCTGGAAAGGGTCATCGCAGAAAAGAGCAGGGCTTTTGCCCACCAGCGCGGCTTTACCTCTGTAAAACGCAGACAGGTGCGGTACAGAAAATATCCGTTGAGCAGGACAAAAATGATATAGGGACCCAGGAAAAACAAGAGGGCGTTATTCATGAAAATCATCCCTCCAGCGTTGTTCTGGTCAGCGCAAGCAGCGCAGACGAATGGTAGCTGCGGCTGATGGGCAAGGTGGTATCGCCCACCTGCACCTCGCTGCCGCACAGCTGACGGATGGCGGCAGAACGCACCAGATACCGCTGGTGGATGCGGACAAAGCCCGCGCCTTCCAGCTCCTGCTCCACCTCATCGAGCTTGCCATAAAAGCTGTAGGTTCGGTTTTGGGTCACGCAGTTTACCTTGCGGCGGTCCGATTCAAAGTACAAAATCTCCTTGTACGGGATACGAAACCAGCTGTCGCCATCCCGACAGGAGTACACTGCCTGCGATTCCTGACAGAGCTTCATCAAAAAGCGGGAGAGAATCTCCTCCAGCTGGTCGCGCTTGGCAGGCTTCATCAGGTAGCCCAACGCTCCCACGCGGTAGCCGTCAAACACATAGTCCGAAAATCCGGTGACAAACACCATTTGCAGCGCGCTGTGCTTCTGGCGCAGCTGAGCGGCTGTTTCCATCCCGTTTAGCTTACCCATCTCGATATCCAGAAACAAAAGGTCGATTTCGTTGGGATGTTTCTCGTCCCAGCGCAGCAGTGTTTCGCCGGAGGAAAATTCAAAGATGGTATGTTCGATATTTTTTCCTTCCAGGATACTTTCCAGAAGCCACCGCAGGCTTTGGCGGTTGTCCTGGCTGTCATCACAAATTCCAATCGAGAGCATGAAACTGCTCCTTTCGTCTGTTTATTTTGCAATTTATTATAGCATAGCCGCAGGGATTTACAAAACAAAACTTTACATCAAACCTGCCGTTTATGACATCCCACTTCTAAAGTTTACATCACCGCTGCCAAAGATGACAACCCCATTTGCAGCCGGATATTGCGCGTGGTATCGTAAAAGTAAAGAAAGGAGCGATACCATGTTATCTGTGCAGAATCTTCACAAGTCCTACAAGGTAGGAAGCGAAAAATATGAGGTGCTCAAAGGAGTGTCCCTGGAAGTGCAAAAGGGAGAATTTGTGGGCGTCATGGGGCCTTCCGGCTCCGGCAAATCCACCCTGCTCAACTGCATTTCCTGCTACATTCCGTCCGATGCGGGCAAAATCGAATTGGGCGACGTCGATCTTGCGACGCTCGATGAAGAGCGGATGGCGCATGTGCGAAACGAAAAGCTGGGCTTTGTCTTTCAGGACTTTTTGCTGCTGGACGGACTGACCATTCGCGACAACATCATGCTGCCGCGCATCATCGGCGGGAAAATCTCCTCCTCGATGGAAAAAAGCGCCGACCTGCTGTGCGACCTGTTCGGCATCTCCCACATCAAGAACAAATACCCTGCGGACATCTCCGGCGGCGAAAGACAGCGCACCGCCGTTGCCCGCGCCCTCATCAACAATCCCGAGCTGATTCTGGCCGACGAACCGACCGGCAATCTGGATTCCAAGTCTGCGCAGGCGGTCATCGACGCCTTCCTGCGCGCAAAGAACGAGCTTTCCGCCACCATCTTCATGGTGACCCATGATTCCTTTGCCGCCAGCTTCTGCGACAGGGTCGTTATCCTCAAGGACGGAAACGTGCGCAAAACACTGGTGCGTGCCAATCAGGAGCGTCGCACCTTCCAGGATGCTCTGCTGGATGCCATCCGAGAATTAAGCGAGGTGAAGGGAGAATGAAGGACCTTCGTGCTGTATTTTCTGCCCTGCGCAAAAACGGCAAGGGACAGTACAAACTGCTTTCCGGCTGCCTGTTCTTTGGAAGTCTGCTGATCACGGCATTTTGCATGATGATGTACTCTCCAACGGTGCAGAACACCCTGCCACAGGGCGGCGACTCCCGCAAACAGGTCATGATGATTTTTATTCTGGCGGTCATCGGCTGCGCTGCCTTTTCGGTCTACGCATCGGGACTGTTCTTCCGCTACAAATCCAGAGAATGCGGCGTCTTTCTGGCGCTGGGACTCAGCCGCAGAACGCTGGGTCAGCAGCTGCGCCGCGAGGTCATCCGGCTTGCTGTCGCTTCCTGCGGCGCCGGCATGATTCTGGGCACGCCGCTGTGCTGGCTCATCTGGTCGCTGTTTCGCCTGTCGTTGGTGGACACGCCGGAGATGGCGCTGATCTTTGACCTGCGCGCCTACCTGATTCCCCTTCTCTTCCTTTTATTTGTGCTGAGTATGCTGCTTGTGATGCTAAAGCGGTTTCTGGCGCGGGTCAACGTGCTGGACATCATTCAGGAAAGCCACCGCGCAGAACCGGTTCGCGCCGTTGCCCGCTGGTATGGCTGGGGCGGCATCCTGATGATTGCCGTCGGCTGCCTGCTGGGATACTTTGTCCCGAGCTTTTGTGTGCGGGTGCTACACTGGTACGCACCGTCCATCTTCACGGCGCCGTTTTATCTGCCGGCGCTGATCGGGCTTTACTGGGTGCTGCTCTATACCGTTGTCGGTGGCTGGCACAAGGGTAAAAGCCGCTATACCCATCTGATCGAAAGCGGCATGATGCAGTTTCAGGGAAGGCAGACCGTCCGCAACATGCTGGTAGTCACTGTATTGGTGGCAGGCGCTTACTTTGCCTCCTTCTACACCCCGATGATGATCGTCCCTGGCCGCGCGGAAATCGAAAACCGGCCGGTCGGCTATCAGTTTTTCTACCGCGCCGATCAGGAGATGCTCACCCAATCCGAGATGGAGCAGATGGCCTCCGACTTTGGCGCAAAGATCGTGGATTATGTGCAGATGCCCTCCTCCTCGCTGGCAGTGGACGGCGAAGCCGAGGTGGAAACCGAAGGCCCGCTCGGCACGACCTACACCAAAGAGTATCAGGAAGCCTTTCTGGAGCGTCGATTCTTCTCGGTTTCCAGCTGGAACGCACTCACCGGTGACGACCTTGTGCTTAAAAAAGGAGAATGTGCGGCGACGCTTGATTATTACGGAGGCAGCGTGGACATTTCCACTGTGACCAATCCGGTCACCATGCAGACGCTTTCGGTGACCACCCTGCCGGAGCCGCTGCCGAGCGAGCTGTTTCAGGACATCCTTGTCCTGAGCGACGAGGACTACAGCTTCATCGCACAGGGACTTACTCCCGACTGGCAGGAAGTACAGGTGCTCTTTAACGCAGAAAATGACAGCTATGCTTTTTCCAAGGCGCTATTGCACAGCATCGTGGAGCATTCGGGACCGGAGACTGCCGTCTTTGACGGATACGACCGCATCAGCCGGATGAACGCGCACAAGGCCGGTGAGGAATACTGGGGCGATCAGGCAGAGGAGCTGAATCTTCCAGTCATCGACCTGAGCCAGCCGGACACCAGCGATTTTCAGCTCAACTGGCTGTACATGCCAAAATTCCAGGCGCTGGACGACGGCAATTTCTTTGCAAACTTTGCGGTGTTCCTGCTGCTGTTTGTGTTTGTTGCTGTTCTGTGCTTTGGCGCGGTCGGCGTCATCCTGTATACACGCAGCCAGACGCTGATGCTCTCCAATGCATGGGTTTATGAGGATCTGCGAAAACTGGGCGCATCCAACGCCTATCTGAGAAAGACGGCAAGAGGTCAGGTCAAGCGGGTATTCTTCTCGCCGATTTTGATTGGTACGGTGCTGATCCTGGGATTCTACACCCTGATTTTGCTGGCAAACGGCGGCGATATGGTGCTTGACCACAATGAGTGCATGTCACTGGGTGTCTGCCTGCTGGTGGTTGCAGCGATGTCCGCTGTCTTTTATGGATTTTATCGCTTTACGCTGGGCAAAGCGTGGAACACCCTGCATCTGTCCGAGTGATTTTATCATCCTCTTTTCCTTCTTTATCTTCTATCCTATCTAAAAAAACAGGCTGTGCGGTTTGCACAGCCTGTTTTGTCATCATGTGCACTCGTGATGTGCATACAGCACCTAAAAACTGTCTGGACGAGGAGATATTTTTCGTATGGCGGCGATAAGCTTCCCATTTCTTATATTGACGTTTGTCAGTTTTAGGGATATACTGGTATTAGAACAACCGCTATCGACGGCTTATCGCGGAAAGGAGGCCTTACTATGCTGCGAATGTCCCAACTTTTCAGGAAATCCCTCTGTTTCCTTCTGGTGCTGACGCTGCTTTTGTCCGCGGGCTGCGGCACTCAAGCAGAAGGAACCGCTTCTTCCAAGGCGGAAGATGAAATCACCGACGACAGCACCGACACATCGACACAGCAAACAGCTTCTACTAAAGAAACCGAACCGGCCAAAGACAAGTTTGTCATGCTCAAGGAAGTGTACGAACTGCTCTCCGGTCCTCTCGGCGAGCCTTACCGCACACCTGAATACTGGGGCGGAGAGGAAATTGACCTGTGCAAAGCCGGCGACGGGTACCTCATCGGGCTGCGAAATGCCGATTACCAGATGCACTATCTGCTGTACAGCAGGCATCCGAAAACGCTGGAGCTACTCGACACGCAGGACCAGCGCATTCTCTGGGAAAGCATCGAGGCATTCGAGAAGTCCATCCACTTCTGCTATTATCAGCCATCGCCGGAAAATCCCGACATGCTGACGGCGCACCAGATCAACTACGACATCGCTTCCAAGAGCTACACCAGCAATTCCTATCAGGCTCCTCTTTCCTTGTATTGGGAAACCCTGTTTGACATCCCGTCTCCCACTGCAAAGGAGCAAAGCTCTGACTTTTCCTGCCTGATGGAATGTTATCAGGCTTTGCAGACCCTTCGCTTTCAGGACCCGATTCGATACAATCAGTTTTTGGAAACCGACATCTCGATTCTCAATCAGCCGGATTATGCCCTGATTCGCTCCGGCGGCTGGAGCTCCACCTACTATCTCTATCCCAAGGAGAGCACGCCGCCCTGTGTCAAACCGCTGGACGTTTTTTCCACCAGCTGGGAGGTTGCCCGCTTCCAGAGCGGAACTCAGCTGCGATTCCCCGATCCTGGGTTCAAGGTTCCCAACGCCTATGTCTACTACCTTTTTCCGTACACACTCACCTACGACCTCCAAACCGCCCGATACACCATCGAGCCGGTGCCGTTGTTACATAATCCCATGCTGACCTCCCTTCCATTGGGATTGGAAAACAACGGCGCAAGCAGCCGGCTTTACCATCTCTTTTCCTCCGATAAGCAGGAATTCCCCTCGGGCTATTTTACCTCTGATGCGGTCACCAGGGCGCCTGGATTTTCCCTGCAGTTTGAGATGCTGGACAATCCAGGCGAGGTGGATGTTGTTTTCCCTATGATTACATTTTCTGTCGAAGGCAATCAGGCGACGGTGGAATTTGACAAGATGCACCTTGCTGACACGATGCAGCAAGAACTTACCTCGCTTGCCGTCGACGGCTTCACCGGCTTTGAGGCGACGGAAGTATCCGAGGAGGACACCAGCAAGCTGGTGCTTACCTTTGGCGTGGAATCCGGCTATCAGCTTTACGGAGAGCTTGGCTTGAGCGATATTCCAGGCGACGACGGCGGGTATCTGTCCTTTTGGGCAGTGAAGGAGTAACACAGACATCTACACAGATTGGAGGAAACACCATGAAATATTGCATGATTTCTTTGCTGCTGGCTGCCATTTTGATGAGCTTTTGTTCCTGCACCTCTCCGTCGTCCTCTATCAATGAGGAGCAGACCTCCGAAGGCATCGCTTCTACGGCAGAGGAGCCGGAAAGCACCCAGACAGAAGCCAGCATTGATCCTGCTTTATTTGCTGATCTACAAACAGTGACCGAAAAATATGTCTCCCCTGTTCTTAGTTATGGAAAGATGTCCACCTACAACTGGGACTCTCCCAGCCAGATTCTGGCCGATGATCTGGTCAACATTTGTATGTCAAACAATTACCTCCAGCTTCCCACTTCCCCTGATAACAAACCGATTTCGGAGTACGGAGAATATCTGACAGACCACGTTGCTGCAGACGAGGTGGAAGCTGCTATCCAAACCTATTTTCCGGTCACCTCCGAGCACCTGCAAACCTCCCGCTATTACGACGCTCAAACGGACAGCTATCAGATGACAGATATTCCGCTCCGGCACGGCAGAGGCAGCGGCATCTGTGCAAAGTCGGTCAGCCTTTGTCAAAACAAAGCCGAAATTCAGCTTTGTGTCAGCAATCCCTCGTACGATGTGGGAACCCTGACGATGGAGCTAATGCCAGACGGGCGTCTTAGCTACACTTCCCTTGTGCTGGATGAGCTGGAATTATGCAACCGGACCTACATCCAGAACACCCTTTGTTCCAACATTTTATCTTCCAACTGGGAGAGTGCAGACCAGATCATCCCCGATGAGCTGACCGTTTTCTATCTGGAAAACAACCTGGATGCTCCTGTCCTGAGCAGAGATGAGGAGATGCGTCCAAATCAATCGCCTGAGGTGGTGGAGTCCTACATCGGGCAGTATTTTGAGGTAACGCCCGAGCAGATTCGAAAATCCCGCCACTTCGATCAGGAAAATCAGGTCTATCACATCTGGGGCATCGGCAGCGTGCTCACCTCGCGCGTCACCGCGGTAAACAATGAGAATGGATTGTTGACGATCGACTACCAGCTATATCAGGAAGGTGCAACCGAAGAGGAGACCGAACTTCTCTGGAATGGCACGGTGAAAATCGAACAGAAAGCGGACGGAGGATTTTTCTATCGCTCCTGCTTTGGTGAAGAAATAAAAAACAGCTCGGTAACATAATACCGAGCTGTTTTTTTGATTTCATGCGATGACCGCAGGAGCATTTGATTGTCGCCTTATGCACAGAAGATATCCTATCTGCAAACCGAGTACAGAAAATGAAGCATATCGCCATTGTAGTACTGCGTTATAAATTCATCCTCCTTGTGCATGCCGATGCTCTCGGCCACTCTGATAGAGGCAAGGTTATCCGCTTTGATGATCGAACACACTTTTTCCTGCTTTAATTTTTCAAAGGCATATTTCTTGCATCCCATCGCCGCTTCCCTTGCGTATCCACAGTGCCAAAACTGTTCTTTCAGCAAATAGCCAATTTCCAGCACTTCTGTGTTTTTGTAAGGCTGCATGGTCAACCCAGCTTGTCCGATCATTTGACCGGTGGATTTTAAAACCACCGCCCACAGACCAAATCCGTAGCGGCTGTATCTTGCAAGCTGACGATCCAGCCATACCTGAACATCCTTGTCCGAAAAATCATGCTCATAGGCATACATCACCTTGGGATTTTGCAAAATCTCTGCTAAATCCTGAAAATCTGCCTGCGTCATTTCCCTTAAAATCAGGCGTTTTGTTTCTAAGATCATCGCGCAACCTCCATGAAAGTCCCAAACATTTACCGGCGGCAGAATCCGGCGCAGAAATGGCGCTAGCTTTCCTCAAATGATCCCGTCCTGATGGAGGAAAGATACGACATCAAGCACCGCCTTTTTGATCTCCAGCACCACACCGTCTCCATCCGAAAGGTCCAGCTCCTCGCTGAGCGGGACTCGGAAAATATAATCCTGTCGGCTCGGATGGCTGGCTAATTCAAACGCAATGGGAGACTGCTGCCAGAGATGATGGTACTGGCACTGAACTTTTCTGTTAACCCCAGACAGCCAGACCTCGAATTGAAAAATGCGATGAACAAACACCACCACTATTTTTAATCCCTGCTGCTTTAGTTTCTCATTGGCAAACTGAAAATAGGAATAGTCCATGCCGTTTTCTACGATCTTCCCTTGGAACTGATACGCCGGAAGCTGCTTTTCCAGTTCGATTCGAAGATACCGAAACAAGGCGATAAACTCCTGATAACCCTCTTTGAGATTTGTCGTTTGAAGGAGTCTTTTATACGCATTCAATAAGTCTGTGTTAAACTTCATCGTATCTTCCCCACGCTTTTTGGATTCTATCTAAGGTCATTTTATCACAGGCGTGTGAAGAAATCCAGCCCGACAAAGTCCTTTGTTCGGCTGCGGATGAGCATTTTACATCAGGATTCTGTAACACCGTTCAGCAGGAAAATCTCAAACTTCTGGGATTTTCCCTTGAGGCTGATGCCGTCTCCCAGGGAGGTCACCTGAATCCTGTCTCCAAGGCGGTTTACCACTTCGCGGCTGATATAGATCTTCCCTGCCGGAGCGTTGGCCTCCAATCGGGCGCTGGTGTTTACCGTGTCACCGATGGCGGTAAAGTCCATGCGCATCTCTGCTCCGATGTTGCCCACGACGGCACTGCCGCAGTGAACGCCGATGCCAAACGACACCGTTCGTCCGAACTTTTCCAGCAGCTCCTGCGACAGCGCTTTGGAGCCTTCCACCATATCCAGCGCCGCCTTACAGGCATTCATCACATAGTCCTCCTGCTCGATGGGCGCATTCCAGATCGCCATGGTGCAGTCGCCCACGAACTTATCCAGCGTTCCATGGTTTTTCATGATGCAGTCGGTGGTAAGTGTGAGATAGCGGTTGAGGATGGACACCACCTCCTGCGGCGTGAGCAGCTCGCTCATCGTGGTAAAGCCTCGAATATCCACAAAGAGCACCGCGATGTCGCAGAGCTTGCCGCCCAATCCCAGCGCATCCGTTCCCTCCTTGAGCAGCTCTCCCACAATTTCGGGAGCCACATAGCGCTTGAAGGTATTGGAAATCTTGCGCTTTTCCAAGGCAGCCTGAACATAGTTAAAGGCCACGGCGCCGATGAAAAACACCGTGACGGTCAGCGCCAGCCACAGCGGATGAAGGACAAAGCCCGCTGCATACAGCGCCTTGCAGGCAAGGATGCTTCCTCCGGCGGCGATGATCCACACCGGAACAGCCCAGCGGAGCTTGCTGCTGAGGAAAAACCACAGGCAGGCCGCCGACAGGAAAAAGACGGCTGCCAGCTGGACGGCATTGCTCACCTCCGACTTAAAGTTCTGATGGATCATCTGGTGGAGGATGTTTGCCTGATACTCGACGCCGTACATCAAGGAAGCGCGGTCCATGGCAGTGGTCACATAGTCGGAGAGGCCGGCGGCGTACGGTCCGATGAGGACCACCGCGTTCGCAAGCTTCTCCGCTGGAAAGTCGCCGGACAGAAGATCGCTCACCGAAATCCCTTCATAAAAGCCGCCAGGCAAGGCGGCATAGTCAACATAGAACCGGTACAGGTCGTCGGTGGGAATCTCCAGCTCGACAGGAAGATCGTTTGCCGCGGCATACTTCTGATAGACGGCGTAGGAAAAGGAAGGAATGGTCCTGCCGTCGGGCAGGTCGATCTTCAGAATACCGTGGCGCAGCACGCCGTCCTGATCGTACATGGCGTTGATGTGTCCCTGGGTGGTCGCCGCCCGCAGAGATTCGTAGGGTTCCTCATAGGAAAGGACGGCGTAGTCCTCCAGATAGAAGTTGCCGGTGTCCTCGGTCACCAGCTCGGTTCCGAAGTTTGCCACCGAAGCGGTGACCACGTTGCCGTATTCTCCGGCGGCTTGAGCAAGCCAGTCATCCAGCTCAGGGTCGGTCTCTCCGGTGTAGAGCACGTCGATGCCGATGGCGGCGGGACGATGCTCTGGATCGGCGTTCAAAGCTTCGATGGCCTTCGACATCACGTCCCGACCCCAGGTCTGATACGGACCGATGTCCTCCATGGCTCGGTCGTCGATACCCACGACGATGATATTGCCGTCCAGCACCTTCGGCGACTGGTACAGGCTGTCGGAAAGCATCTGGTCCGCACTGTAAAAGGCTCCCAGACCTGCCGCCGCAGTGAATACGGCGGCACAGATTAGGGAAACCAGCGCTTTTTTCCAGGTGTTCATTCTCATCGGGCCTCCTTTTTGGCAGAGGATGAGGTTGTTAAGTCATTCTAGGAGATTTGTACGGCGTTGGCACCGTCAATGGTACCGCCGTTATTAGCGACAGAACCGGTATACGTGGTATTGCCGACGGTGACAGTGTTGGTATACGTTCCATCGTTTGTGAAGGTGCCGCTGACCTCAATGGAGCCGCAGTTGGTGATGGAGGCGTTGACTCCATTGGTCAGAACGCCGCCTGCTTGGATGGCAATGGTGTTCTCTGCGCCAGAAGAACAGTCATAGTTTCGGATCTCACCGCCGCCGGTGTTGACGATTTGTCCGCCGCTTTGAATGGAGATAGTGCCGGAAGTGGAAGATGCGTCTCCGTTTCCGCAGCTCAGCCATCCTCTGTTGGTGATGGTTCCGCTCACATTCAGTGTGCCAAAATTGTTGATGCCTGTAGTGTTGGAGCCGTCGGCGGCGGTACTGTTGTCGATGCTGCTGCCCGCTTCGACGGTGAGCGTGCCCGAGTTAGAGAGGCGGGCGTATGCACCGCTGATGGTGATGCTGCCGCTGCTGGACAGGGTTCCTTCGTTATCCAGTGTTCCGTCTGTCAGCGAGATGGTGCCGCTGTTGGTGAGCGTCGCACCGGATTTGTTTTGAAGCGTGCTGGTGATATTGATGGCGCCGCTGTTGTCGATATCGCCGTAGTTATAGATGTAGGTATCCGCCTGAAAGGTTCCGGTATTGGTGATGGTTCCCTGGTTGGTCAGCGAACCGTCGCTTGTGAAGGTGCCGTCGTTTATCAGCGTACCGTTATTGATAAAGGAGCCGCCGCCTTCGACGGTCACGCTCTTGCTCTGCGGGATGTTCACCGTCTCATCGTCGGCGATGTCGACAGCGCCGCTGCCGGAGATGGTCACGCTGTTATACTGGTCAAGGTAGCCCTGCAGCTCCAAACCGGCAATGGTGCCGGTGATGGTGTAGCTCTCCTCCGGCTGGGTCGGCTCGGTTGGGTCGTCAGGTTCCGTTGAGCCGTCAGGTTCAGTCGGGTCGCTCGGTTCGGTCGGCTCGGTGGATTCGCCCGAGTCGGTCGAGTCACCTTGCCCGATTGAGTCGTCGATTGGCTCCATGGTTCCGCCTGGTCTTTTCAGGACGATGGGCAGCTCCGGTTCACTTTCCTCGGTGGATTCGCTCGGCTCGGTCGATTCGGTGGATTCTGCCGGAGGAGCCGGTTCGGGCTGCTGCGTCGATTCGGTTGGTGCGCTCGGCTCGGGCTGCTGCGTCGGGACGCTTGCCTCTGCAAAGTCGCTTGATTCGTCTGGCTCGGTCAGTGCTTCATTCTTAGGCTCTGTCTGTGGCTCCGATGCCGGATTTGGTTGCGGTTCGGATGCAGGCTCCGAAAGATTTTGTTCAGCCTGCGCCTCATCCTGCTCCAGCCGCGCCTGTGCTGAGGCTACGATTTGGTCCACCGGCAAATCGGTGGCTTCTGCTATTCTACGCTGCAAATCGGGATCTTTTGCCAGCTCCACCGCTACAAAGCCCGGGATATCCTCCGCTGTCAGCTCCCGCAAGTTTAGCTGCCAGCTGTCGCTTCCCTTCGGTGTGGAAACTCCCATCTGACCGGCCTTCACCTGGAAGGTCCGAACACCGTCGGGAGCTTCGGCGTCGAGGACTGTCACCTCCACCTGTCCGTCGTAAATGCTGACAGCGGAGGAGGTCTCGTCCAGCACCTCCACCATGCCGGAGGTGCCGCGGATGCCGGTCACCATGGTGGAGGTGCGGATGTTTAAGCTCTCCTCATCGGTCAGCGGCGCCTTTACATTGAAAAAGAGCTTTCCTTCGGACAAGGTCAGGTCCAGGTGGCTGCCCTCCTTTAAAATGAGGACCTGGGAGTTTGCGTCCAGCTTCACCACCTTGGTGTTATCCAGCGTGACATAGGCATAGCTTTTGCTTTTTGTCGACAGGGTGTCGCCGCTGTGCAGCTTCATGCCCTGCTGCACCGACAAAGGCTCGCCGTCGCTGCCGTACAGCTCCACCGAACCTTCGGCAGCGGTGAGGCGCATATCTGTCGCCGTCGTCTGGTTTGCCTTTCTGACAGAGAAAATCACGACCGACACCACTGCCGCAACAACCACAACGGCGCCGAGAATCAGCCATTTGCGCTGGGAAAACGAGGCTTCTTTCTTCATATCAGAATCTCCTCTCCTTCTCTGCCAAAACGGATGCCGGCAAACTGCGCCTGCACGCTTTCCTCCAGCGCGGACAGCTGTGCATCGGTCCGCTTGCAGTCGTGATGGACAAACACCGTTTGATTGACTTTACAAGCTCGGGCAATCGCAGCGCTGCGCGCAATGGTGGAGTGTCCAAAGCCGCGGGTGCGGAGATATTCCTCATCTGTATACTGGGCATCCAGCAGCAGAAGAGAAGAACCCTTTACAAAGTCGCAGAAGTCGTCGGGTGCGTCGTTCTCCGGCTCATAATCGGTGGCATAGACCATCGAAACGCCGTTCAGCGACAGCTTATAGAGGGTGGAGCCGCCAGGATGGCGGGATTCCAGCGTCTGCACCGTTACCGGCCCGATGGAAAAGGACGGCGGCACGTCGTGGAAGGTCAGCGACGCTCCCATGCTGCCGGTGGTCACCGGCCAGAGCGGAGGTGACATCAGCGCTTCTATCTGCTGCTGTGCACAACGGCCGTCCCGTGTTTTCAGGTAGAGATCGCAGGAGACCGTCCGATCAAACAACGGCTCAAACACAGGAAATCCCATCAGATGATCGACGTGCGCGTGGGTAATCAGCATCGAAAAATGCTTCTCTGGAAAGAACTTCTCCCAGGCACGACCGGAAAGTCCGGTGCCCGCATCCAAAATGATCGTCTCGCCGCCGGCCCGCACCAGCACACAGCTGGTCGCTCCGCCAAAGCGGGCAAACTCCGGTCCATGGACGGGCAGAGTTCCTCGAACGCCCAGCAGCTTTATCTGCATGGTGTGATCCATGGCAAATTCCTCCTTTGTGTTAGTTGTCGCTGACTTTGGTGAGGTTGAGGTGTTTGATCTTTCGCAGAGCAATGAGGTTTACCGCGACGGCAAACACCGCCATGATGGCGCAGGCCAGCAGGCAGGCCAGCAGATTAGGCGAACGAACATAGTGCTCTGCGCCGGCCTCGATGACCCGCACGTCAATATAGGCCATGCTGACGCCGAACAGACATCCTGCCAGCAGACCCAGAAGGATGAGCACCACGTTGTCCTTATAGACATAAGCTTTTGTCTGGGAGAGTGTATAGCCGTTTACCCGCATCACGGCAAGCTCCCGCGCCTTGCTGGAGATGTACATGGAAATCTGGTTGAGCAGCACCAGCACGGACATCACGGCCGAGAGAGCGGTGCATACAGCGATGACCATGTCCAGCTCTCCGCCGGTGCGCTCATACTGGCTGTTGTCCCGCAGAGAGAGAAATCCGTCCTGTCCTTCCACCCTATCCCGAAGAGCGGACACGTCGCCCTGAAGCAAAAAGACGCTGGGATCGGGCTGCTCTTCCATGACCTTTGCATAATAGCTGTCGCTGGTAAGGATCTGGTGGTAAGGCAGGTAGTGTTCCATCACGCCGGCGACCACCGCGGTATGTGTTTTGCCGTTTTCGTCCATCAGCTCGATGGTGCTGCCATTGGACAGCTGCAGCTCCTCCGCTGCTCTGCGCGAAACCAGCACGCCATCCTCCGGCACGGACAAGGACTCTCCGGTGTGGATGTCCGTCAGCTGGATAAATCCTTCCAGCGTCTGTGTATTCGGGACGGTGACCACATGGGCGCTCTCCCAGCGTCCGCCCTCGATGCGGAAGTTTTTGAGCTTATCCTGAATGAGGGTGAAGGAGATGTTCTCCTCCTCTAATATCGTAGCAAAGTCCTCGGTCGAGCCGGCTTGACTGTCCACCACCAGGCGGTAATCGTAGCTGGCACACTGGTCAAAGTGGGTGTCCAGCGCATTTTGGATGCCCAGCTTCATGGAGAAACAGGCCACCAGCAAAGCGGTACATCCCATGACGCCCACCATCGTGGTCGCCATGCGGCCCTTGTCGCTGAGGACGTTTTTTACCATGGTGCGGGAATAGAGGTTGAGCTTCTGATAGAATCCCCACTTCTCAAAGAAGAGACGCTTGCCCGAGGCCGGGACTTCTCCCCTGAGCAGGTCCACCGCAGGTTCGCGCACCAGTCTGGTACAGGTGAGCAGCGTCGCCGCCAGAAATACCACCAGGCACAGCGCTCCCGAAAGCAGCGCAGTTGACCAGGTAAAGGTCAGCGGCACATCGCCCAGGCAGAACTTGGGCACAAAGATATACAGGGACATGTTCTCCACGATGAGGATGGCAAGCAGCCAGCCCAGCAGGATTCCCAGCACGCCGCAGATGAGGTTATACAGGGTATAGTGCCTGAAAATCTCCGCGGGAGTAAATCCCAGCGCTTTTTGTGCGCCGATGAGCACCCGCTGCTCCCGAATGACACGGGTGATGGCTGCAAACGAGATGACCACCGCCACCAGCAAAAACAGCAGCGCCATGACGATGCTCAGTCCGCGGATGGTATCGGTGATGGTGGTAATGCCTCGAATGTCGCCTACATTCTCCCGACCGGAGAGCACCCAGTCCTGCAGCTGCAGGTCCTCCGCCTCCGCTTCTGCGTCGGCAAGCTCCTCCTTTGCATCCGCAAGCTCCTGTTCGCCCTCGCTTAGCTCCTCGCGGGCATCCATCAGCTGCGTCTCGCCGCGGTCGATCTGCTGCTGAAGCACCATTCTCTGTGCGCCGGCTGCATCGAGCATGGAGCGGGCATCCGCAAGCGCTGACTCCTGTTCGGCGATGGCGGTGCGGGCGTCGTCCAGCTTTTCCTCATTCTCTTGGATTTCTGCGCGGGCATCCGCAAGCTCGGCGTCGACCTCGTCCCGCAGGCTCTGATAGCGGAGGTCTGCCTGCTGCTGTGCCAGAGGTTTTAGCTCTTCTAAATAGCGGCTTTCCTCTGCTGCATACTCGTCGGAGAAGTAGTACAGTCCGTCCAGCACGCTGCTGTCCACATAGGCTGTGGTATAACAGTCGCTGTAATAATCGGCATCGAAGGCAGACTGCGGCAGGCAGACAAAATACTCGTTGGAGCCCAAGCCCGCTTCTCCCGTGCCTCGAACGTCAAAGAGGCTGACGCAGCAGTAGACCGGCAGGTTGACGATGCCGGTGACGGTGAAGGTGTCCTCGTTCAGACAGCCATCCTGCAGGAGCGAAATGGTATCTCCCACCTCGATGCCCTTCTGCTGGGCAAGGTAGGCTTCGATGGCCGCCTCATTTTTGGCGGCAGGAAGGTTTCCTTCCACCAGCACAGGCTGGTTGATGGTGTCGGTCAGCGAGCGTGCCTGAACCAGGATGCGCTCGTCGTCGGTTTGCAGCTGCACCGAGTCGGTGTAGCCTCCTTCCACGGCGCTGACTCCGTCCCAGCCGGCGATGGTCTCAAGGTCCTCGCTGGTCAGACCGTTTGCGCAGGAAATCTCCAACGTCTCCAGGTTATTCTCTGTAAAATACTGATCAGCCCGCAGCAAAATGGCGTTTGCAGAGGACTGGAAGCCGTGGAAGATGGCGATGCTCACCGCGGCGATGACCGCCACAGCCAAAAAGGACACGCCGCCTTTTCGGATGCTCTGGAAAAGATATTTCACCCTTGTTTTTTTCATTACCATACCAACTCCTTTGCCGCGGCAGGATGGCGGTTGACGATGATCTCCGCCACCACGCCGCCCTTCATGCGGATGACGCGGTTGGCCATCTTGGCAATCTCCTCATTGTGGGTCACCATCAGCATGGTGGTGCCCGCATGGATGACCTCCTCCAGGACGGTGAGCACCTCGATGCTGGTTTCGTAGTCGAGCGCGGCGGTAGGCTCATCCGCCAAGATAAGCCGCGGCCTCTTCATCAGCGCTCGGGCGATGGACACGCGCTGCTGCTGTCCGCCGGACATCTGGGACGGATAATTGTTCTTGCGTCCGAGCAATCCTACCCGCTCCAAAGCCTCCTCGGCATCCATTGGATTTTGGCACAGTTCACCGATGAATTCCAGATTTTCCTTTGCCGTCAGGGTGGGCATCAGGTTGTAGGCCTGGAAGATAAAGCCCACGGCGTTGCGGCGGTACATCGTCAGGGTGTTGTCGTCGGCGTGGGAGTAGTCCTCTCCGTCAAACAGGAAGGTGCCTGTGGTCAGCTGATCCATTCCTCCGATGATGTTGAGCATGGTGGACTTGCCGCAGCCCGATTCTCCCAGGATGACCAGAAACTCGCCCTCGCGCACGTCCAGATTGACGCCTTTGAGGATCTGAACCTTTGTCTCTCCCGAGCCGAAGGTTTTGGTGACATCCCGAAGGGAAAGGATGGACTTTCGTTCCTCGGCAAAGCCCAGATTGAGGCCCTTCTCGTCCACGGCGATGGCGGTGAGCATGGCAAGGTTTTCGCACAGCTCCACATCGGCATCGTCATAGAGCGAGCCGTCCTTCTTGTTGATGATCTGGATGCAGCCGATGACCTCGTATTTGTTGATGAGCGGCACGCAGACCATGCTTCGGGTGACAAAGCCGGTGGCCTCGTCAAAGCGGCCTGCCCAGCGGGCATCCTTCTGGCAGTCCTTGACGACGGTGGTCTTTCCCTCTTTGACCACCGTGCCGGCGATGCCCTCTCCCAGAGACAAACTCATGCCGGTGAGGTCTGCGCCGCCGATGATAAAGGAAGGATAGATGCGCTGATCTCCGGCGGAATTATAAAACCAGATGGTGCCTGCTTCGGCACCTACCGCCTTGACCACCTCGCCCAAACTGGTGCGCAGAGCGTCTTCCAGCGATTCCGCCTCCTGAAGCAGGCGGGTGATTTCCCAGACCACCTGGGTATAATTGATACGTTCGTGTTTCATTTTCATGTCTCCTCAGAAAATTTCATTTGAAAATGGGATTTATTTCTGTGCGGCTGTACCGCTTTTGTTCATTAGACGCATAACAAGTCTGCGCAGAAAGCCGGAATGTGTCGGCGCCGGAATATAGCCGCACTGGGAAAAGTGGGTGAGATAACACTCCATCAGCTTTTCATCCACCGCAGGACAGATAATATCGCTTCCTGCAAGCAGGTTGTTGGTGTTGGTGGTCTCCATGACGGCCTGTTTTGCACCAAAACGTGTGATCAAATCCTCCCCTGTTTTTTGCTTGCTGGTGAACAGGCAGGACAGCACCCGCAGGACATTTTCCTCGGACGGGCAGCTTTCCAGCTTGCTGCACCACTGGTCAAACGGCTGATGGCCGACCTGATAGCCGAGCTTTCCAAGCAGGCGGTAGAACTGGTCCACCGGCATCAGATGCTCGTTGAGGATATTAAACCCATGGTTTACACATCCAGACTGGAAGGCAATGTGAACGATCGAGGCCGCTACAAAGTCCACCGGCGTCAGATGCAGATTGACCTGGATCTCAGGAAAGCTGCCCATCTGGATACAGCCCACGATGGAGCGGCTGATCAGGTCCTCCACCTTCCAGATACCATCCTGCGCAGTTCCGGTGATGTCGCCCGGGCGATAGATGGCGGTGCGCAGGCCACGCTCTCGGGCAATGCCGACCAGCTTTTCTGCAACCCACTTGGTCTCGGAGTATCCGAGGAAGTAGCCCTCTGGATTTTCCAGCGGGTCATCCTCGCTGACTCTGCGTCCAAAGCAGCTTGGGTTATCGTAGACGCTGTAGGACGATATGTAATGTAAATATTTGGCGCGTCCCGTGCAGGCAAAGCGCAATGCCTCCGCTGTACCGGTGACATTGACCTTTTTTAACTGACGGTACGGCAGAATGAAGTTTAAGACCGCTCCATTATGGATGACCATATCCACGCTGCCGGCAAGCTCCTGATACAGCTCGTGCGCGATTCCCAGCTGCGGCTGTCCGAGGTCTCCTGGCACCGGCACAAGATGCTCCCGGAAGCTGTCCTCCCAGCAGTGGAAGCGGCGCATATTCTGCTCGATTCGGTTCATGACTGCGGCAGCAGTTGCGCCGCGTCCATGGCAGTAGACGGTAAACTCCTTTGACGGATGGCGGTGGATCAGCTCTCGAACAAGATACGCTCCCAAAAATCCGGTCGCTCCGGTCACCAATATGCTGCGGCAGTCCTCCGGCCGGTGGGTATAGCCGGACTGCGGCACAATCTCCGGTTCGAGCACGCACTCTGCGCGAAGGTCCGTCTGATAATTGTCGCTGCGTCCGTTGAGCAGGTCGCTCAGGTATTGGGAGATGCCCGCAACGGTGGGAGACGCGGCAATCTCCCGAAGGTCGATGGTCACTCCCAGCTCTCCTTCCAGATTGCTGATGAGCTCCATCATGCCAAGCGAGTCTCCGCCCAGCTCCAGAAAGCTGTCGTCGCATCCGAAATCCACACCAGGCAACAGCGACGCAAAGAGGTTTTGAATCACGGGACGAATCTCTTCGGGAGAGGCATACGGAGAAATGCTGATTTTATTCTGAGATACCGGCGCCGCGCTCTTTTCCTCTCCATGCCGATGGGTGCTGAACAGCACCTGCAGCCGGTCATTCAGATAGGAATTCTTGGTTTCCAGCGTCTTAATCTTCCGGTTATCGGTCCGAGGCAGGGTGCCTTCTCTGACAAAGACAACGTCCTTGAACGAAAATCCAAACGCGGCGGAGATAATGTGATTTACCTGTGCTGCCAGGTGAGCAAAATCTGCGTCCTGGCTGCATTCTGCACAGAACACCGGCTGTTCCTTTCCGCGGCGCTCCACCGAAAAGACCGCCATGCTGCTCACCGGAAGCTCGAAGCCTTCCTCATGCAGCTGGATGATGGTATCGCTTGGGAAGATATTCTTGCCGCCGATAATAATCATCTCTTTGATGCGGCCTGTCAGGTACAGCTGGCCCTGATACATAGCTCCCATATCGCCGGTCCGATAAAAGCTGCCGGCATATCCAGGGATGACGGCTGCAAAAGCCTGGCTTTCCTTCGGGTCATTCCAGTAGCCTGCGCAGACATTGGAGCCTTGCAGGCAGATTTCTCCGATCTCCCCTTCCTGACAGGGCGTCATATCCGCGTGCACCGCTACAATCTTCATATCCGCCGCCGGACGACCTACGCTGACAATTTTCTTTTCTCCGTCCTCACACGGAGAGAGGACGCCGTGGTGGTAGTCCTCCAGCGAGACGGAAACGCACCGATAGTCCCGACTGGACAGTGCTGCCACACAGACGCATTCCGACAGCCCATAGCCTGGTGCAAAGGCGTCGGGCGAAAGATGAAACAGCTCACAGAAGGCATCCACCGTATGCGGATTGACCGTTTCCGAGCCATTGATCAGCCGCTCCATGTGGCTCAAATCATACTGCTGGGCCTCCGTCGGAGTGAGCAAGCGGGTACAAAGCTCATAGGCAGAGTTTGGCGCGGCTGTAATGGTCGCCTGATAGTGGGACAGCGCCTTTATCCAGATCAGCGGTTTTTCCAGAAATTGCAGCGTCGGCACATGGTGTGCGACCGCCTTATCGGCAAACGCCGGCATGAAAATGGAGACGACCAATCCGATATTGTGGTAAAACGGCACCCAGGAAACCAGCGACTGGTGGGTGGTCTTGAAGTCAAAAATCTCCATGCACAACTTGATGCAGGCCATGAGATTTTTATAGGTCACCATGACGCCTTTGGGCGCGGAGGTGGAGCCCGATGTGTATTGCAGGTAGATCAGGTCATCCGCCTCATGCCGGCAAAGCAGCGACGGGCCATCATACGGCTTTACCCGATCGGTATAGATGCGCTTGAGGGTCACCACCTGAAAGAACGCCTGCCGCAGCAGTGCGGCGGACGGATTGTTTTCGCTGGTCTGTTCCAGCGCGGCGTTGGAGATTAAAAATTTGGGGCCGCAGCTTTTGAGCACTGCCACAAAGCGGTTGAGCTTGCTTTTATCCAGCGGAGGCGGAATCAGCGTAAATACCACGCCGATCATCATACATCCCCATACGGCATAAACGGTTCCCTCATCCTGTAGGGACAAAATAATGGCGCGGTCGCCCTTTTTTGCGCCCTTTGCCAAAAGCTCCGCAGCAATATTGCTGGCGCGCTGCCATGCTTCCCTGCTGGTCACAAGGTGATCCACAAACGGCTCGGTGCTGCAATCCAGAAAGTTATACAGCTTTCGTTCCGGCCGGCTGGATGCTTCCTCGCAAAATTTTTCCAAAATACCATCCACAGTAAACTGTCCTCCTATTTTTATCATACTCTCAAAAACATTGGTCAACGTCTGCGTTATTCCCAAATTACAAACGCTTATCTTTCCAACTATAATATTACCGCTCTTTCCGGCCTTGTTTCCAGTACCAAAGATGCTGTCCATTGCGTCAAAATTGGTACTTGACAAATTGTTGATTTTATGTATATGCCGGCAAATTCGGCCGGCTGCCTGCGTGGTCTTCCTGACCTTGCGTTGTCCTGAGGGACTAATGGTCAAAAAAACCGCCAGCTCTGACAACAGAGCTGGCGGTTTTGCCTTTGTGCATATTCTCTTTACCAGTACGCTACCGATTTTCTGCACCGGTTCTCAAAGGTGTTTTCTGCTTGGATTGTGACAGAGGCGGTATTGATACCGACTTATCTTTTTGCTGTGGCGTGTTACTTTCTTGCACCATCGGCGCCGACTTCATAATCGCCAACTTTGGTGTTGACTGCCATCGCTCCATCCTCATAGAAGTAGTACCACTTGTTTGCAATCTTTTTCCAGCCGCCTGCACGCTTGCCTTCTGCAAAGTAGTAGGTAACACCGATTTGATTCAGCTGCCAGCCGTTGGCGGACTGTGGGAAGTTCTGCGCCTCCACAAAGTTTTGGAGGACACAGGCAAGCTGCGCGCGGGTAACCTGCGCTGTCGGCGCAAAGGTGTTGTCTTTGCTGCCGTACATCACGCCGGCCTGCTGCATCGCTTTGACGGCACTCTCCGCATCTTTGCTGATGGAAGAAGCATCTGCAAAGGTGATCTCATCAAGTGTTCTGTTCAACTTGATTCCCAATTTGTCGCAGTAAGTCTTGAGCAGCATCGCCAGCTGTTCATTGGTCAAAGCTTTGTTTTGGTCAAAGTCGCTGCCGACAATGCCCTTCTGCTGTGCCCATGCAGCGGCGTCCTCCTCTGTGCCGGTGAGGACTGCCAGCGCATGAATCAGCTCTCCTTCGGTGACGGCGGTGTCTGGATAAAATCTGCCGTCAGAGCCGGTGAGCAGTCCGCGGACCGCCGCAAACTCGATGGCGTCCTTTGCCCAGTGGTCCTCAATATCGGTATAGGCCGGCGCCGCTTTCACTGCAATCGCATAGGTGCCAGGCTGCTGGGCGGAGAAGATCATCCGTCCGTTCAGGGCGTCATAGCTGGAATTGATCAGCCATTCCACCTTGTCGCCGACGATGCGCACCGCCATCAGGCTGCCGGCGCTTTCGGTCTTTTGGAGCGTGTACGGGACAGAAATTCCAATCGGATGTTTGAGGGTGCTGATGGTCTTGACCGAGCTGCCATTGTCCACCAACAGGCTCAGCTTGTAGGCCGGATGTCCGTCCAGGACCTGCTTTACGCTTTCGTTGGAAACGCTGGTCTTATAGAGTCGGATGTGGATGTCGCCGTCCAGTTCCTGCAGCTCGTCGATGCTGTCGGCATCCAGCGACACTGCCAGACCTTCCTCGGTGGTGATGGTGAGGCTGTCGGATTTTTCTGCAGCAAGTTTGGAGAAAACTTTCTCCTCCACAACTACATCCAGCTTGGTCGAGCTGCCCTCCACCGTTGCAACCAGGTCCTTCTCATCCGCTTTGAGCTGGCCGTTCAGTTCTGGTGCGGTCAGCGTTGGGGTGGTCGGCTGGGCAGTGGTCGAGCCGGCATCCTCCACAACTTCCTCCGGTGCGGTGGAGCTGTCGGAAGGCCGTTCAACAGGAGGCTGTTCGACGGAAGTCTGCTCCGTTCTAAACTCCATATAGTTCATGTTTTCCAGAGACCAGATCTGATTGATGATGTCGGTTTTTCGGGCAAACGGCGAACCGTCAATCTCTTCGGCGCTGTTGGCACTGCTGCCCGCCTTTACAACAAACTGCATCCCGTCTGTTGGAGAAAGGATAAAGCTGGACACGTCATCGGTCTCAGGTTGATGTATAGAGCCATTGTAATCCGCATACTCATTAACATAGATGGCGCTCTCGCCGCCGGAAGCGGTGATTGTGCCGCCGCTGATCTGCATCTGGCAGATATTAAAATTGCTGTACAGCTCGATACCATACTTCGTTCCGGTGGCGTTGATGGTGCCGCCGTTAATCCGCATCGGGCAGGTGGAGTTCTCGCTCATCAGACTGATACCGGACTCCGTTCCGGTGGCGTTGATGGTGCCGCCGTTGACCGTCAGGCTGCTCCCCAGAGAGGCAGTCCCTATCAAAATCGGTGCATTGATAACGCCGCCATTGACAACCATCTCCGCGTTCTGTGAGCTGTCGGAGCAATGCAGATGAATTATACCGGCGGTGATGTTGCCATCGTTGACGATCATCTTGGTCGACTGATATGTCTGGGGCGTATACAGATAAATACCCTCCTCTGCTGTGATGGTGCAGCCGCCATTGATGGTGAGGTTGCCATTATGAACCTCCAGGTTATATCCGTCATCATATCCGTCTTCATGAGTTCCTTTTACCGTGAGGCTGCCACTGCCCTCAACGGTCAGGTCGCCCTCTACCAAAATGCCGAAGTCACCGGCACCGCTCACCGTCGAGTCTCCCTCCAGGCGGATGGTCAGATCGCCCTTGGCGTAGATGCCTTTGTTTATGGCATCATCTCCTTCTGTGCTGATGCCACTGATGTTAGCGTTTGTCAGGGTGAGGACACCGTCGTCATAGCTCCATCCAGTATCGGAGGGTTTTTTCACCGTTCCATCCTCCACCACGGTGGCGCCGCCCACGATGAGCGTCAGTTTAACAGGTTCTTCCTCTACAAAAACAGCTGTGAGCGTCACATTTTTGTTTGGCATTGTAATATCTTTTTTTATGTTACTTCCCGAATCCTCTTTAAATATGCCTTCAACGTTCGCTTCCCAGTCCTTAAGGCACCAGCCCTCACTGGGGAGAGCAACCAGTTTGACGTTGTCACCTGGGTTGGCAGACTCTGGAATGGTGTACGCTGTACCGCTTCCCTTGGTCTCTACTGTGATGGTGTAAAGCGTCTTTCCACAGTGGAAATAGAGATTACCTTCTACCTCCTTGTATATATCACTACTTTGGGCGCTGAATGGCGAACCCTTGATTGACTGAGCGTCGGAGGCACTTCTGCCAACCTGTACGTCAAGCTCGGTGCCAGCTTGAGTTGGATCCACGAAAACGGACGCGGCTTCGATTGCTGACTCTTTGCCGGTGATCGTGATGTCACCATTACAGATGGTCACGGAGCCATCAACCTCAATTCCGTTTTTGACGCCGCTGATGACCACATCCTCTGTCTTGCTGCCAAACTCTAGGGTTCCGTTTTGAATTTCAAGGCCGCACTCCTCTCCTTGAATATTAAGATTGTAGTAAATCTCCACGTCGCTATTGATGGCCTTGACGCCTTCACCCTGAACATCCAGTCTGCCATTTATGCCCAGACCGAGTACACAGTTTGTGACTTCAACGCCACCTGTAATTGTCCACAATTCAGTATTTGCATTCGTGAGGCTTACATAGGGTTCGGAAGATGCATCTGCAGCATCAACAATCAATTTGCCATTGAGCGTGTGGCCTTTTAAATCGACCGTAAAGTTGTCTTTTATTGTTGCTGTGATATTGCCAGTAAAATCCTCATTGAGCTTTATGTTATCTTTGCCGCAGCTCCAGCCATCACCATCCAAGCCAAGGTACCCGTCTTTTATGAAGAGGCCGTCTTTGACTACGGGTGTATCCCCTATTTCCAGCTCTTCGATATTATCGGTCACTCTGCAGCAGCGATAATCCCTCTTGCAGGCGTTACACTCCTGTTTCTGATTGCCTTTACATCGACCACCCTGCGCTGTGCAGGTACACGTCCAATCTTCCCTGTGGCCGGTGCAGACTTCCGCCAACTCTTCCTCGCTGGCAGTACTGCAACGCTGACAGCCCTGATTCATCGAACTATCTGTTTTCTCGGTTACGCAGTTATATATACAGCTGCAGCCAGTGCAGTTCTTCCAGTCATCACCTTGACTGCACACTGGACATTTTTTGTTCTCCTCATTATCCTCAGGAGCTTTCAGGCACTTGTCCCTGCAGGTACATTCACTGAGCAAAGCGGGCGCCGCACCCTTGCAGGCGGACAAATCCGCGCCCTCCGCCGAACAGACAGGACAGTCGGGGTTTTCGCTGCCCTCGGTGCAGCGGAGCGTACAGGTACATTCTTCCGACTGCGCCTGACCCTTACATTCACTCAGATTTGCGCCCTCTGCGCCGCAGACAGGACAGTCGGGGTTTTTGTTACTCTCTGTACAGAGAGTAGCACAGGAGCACTGCTCCTGTGTGTCCTTTGGATTGCAGAACTCGCAGTCTGCCGGATCAAAGGTACAGGGTGTTCCCTCTGTGTAGCCGCAGCTTTGGTCGTGGGTGTGCTGGCAGTTAAGCTCCTTTGTGATGCAGCCGCTTTCTTCGCTGCACTGGTGGGTGCAGGCGGTTTCATCTTGCAATCCGCCGCAGCTTTCGTCGTGCTGGTGGGTGCAGCTTGGCACCTCGGTATAGCAGTCCTCGGTGTGCACATGGTTGCAGGGCGTTCCCTCTGTGTAGCCGCAGCTTTGGTCGTGGGTGTGGTGGGTACAGACTATGGGAGTTTGTTCTGTCCCCTCCCCATCTGCAAACGCCGCAACGCCCGACAGATTGAAGATCATTGCCGCCGACAGTATCCACGCCAGCGGTCGCTTCCATTTTAGATTCATCATTATTCCTCCTGTTCGATCGTCCTTTGGTACTGCCTGCACACCTGAGCAATCAGCCAAAGACGTTTTTCTCCGATGGAGCGGATGCGCAGCAGTTCTTGCGGCGTCTGCGAAATCAACCGGCACAGCTGTTCCATCTCTTCCACGCCGTTTCTGCGCAGAGCAAGCGAAATTCTCCGCAGTTCTGACCGCTGCTCGGGAAATTGCTGTTCACAGGCCGCAAAACATTCTTTGACCATACGACCTCCTTTCTTGCAGACAATTTAAAGTTACGTTCTACATATATATTTTACCGCCTTTTTTGCACTCTTCGCTACTACCAAATATGCCGCCTGATGCGTCAAAATTGGTACTTGACAAATTGACATTTTTATGTATTTGTCGTAAAATAGATAAAAATGGCCGAGAACGGAGGAATAGGATGGAGCCAATCACGATTGCCATCTGCGACGATCTGTCACAGGAGAGAGAAAAACTGCTTTGCCTGCTGGAGCAGTCGCCCATCCAGACCGTCTGCACCCAGTTTGAAAGCAGCGAACAGCTGCTGGAAGCGTTTCGCCCTGGGGCATTTGATCTGCTGCTGATGGATATTTATATGGACGGGATGAGCGGTGTGGAGGCCGTGCGGAAGATTCGGGAGCTGGACGAGCGCATCCCGATCGCCTTTACCACCACCAGCACCGAACACACGCTGGAAAGCTACCGGCTGTCGGTGATGAAATATCTGGAAAAGCCGGTGCGGCAAAAGGACATCGACGAGCTGCTGCGGCTGGTGAAATTGCAAAAGGAAAACCTTCCTCAGCTGGTTTTCCGGCAAAACGGTGCGGCGCAGAAAATCCCGCTTTCGGAGCTGTTGTATCTGGAACAGAAAGGGCATCATGTGCTGCTCTTTCTGACCGACGGAAGGATGCTGAGGCTTTATGACAAGCTGTCCACGCTGCTGCCTCAGCTGGAGGAACACTCCTTTTTCTGTCCGCACAAAAGCTACTGTGTCAATCTGGGATTTGTCTGCGAAATCAGCAGCGAATATCAGTGCTATCAGATGACCGACGGAAAGTATGTCCCCATCAGCCGTCCCAATCGGGCCAAGGCAAAAAAGGCGTATGAGGACTATCTGTTTGCCAGAGCAAGGGAGATGATTTGATGGAATCGCTGTTTTATATTCTTTGCACCACCATCCCCAGCCACATCATTCCGTTTACTCTGTTTTGGAACTTCCCGTGGAAGTCCAAAAAAGCAGCGCTGATCCTTGTCTGCTGCAATGTTCTGTGCAAAATGACGGTTGCTTCCTATTATGTTGTAAATGGCATGAGTTTTCGCAACATGGAGCTTGCCTTTGCTGTCCTGGGCTTTTTGATATACGGATGTTTTCTGCGTCTGGATATTTTCAAACTGCTGTTTACCTACATTTTAATTGTGGACTACCTGCTGATCGTTCGCGGCATCTCCTCCTTTCTTTCGGTGCGGTTCTTTCTGGCGTCCTCACAAGGTTGGATCAGCAGTTTATGGTGTATCCTCCTGTATGCGGTCTCTCTTCCCCTGCTGATCCGTTTTTTTCAGCGGGTGGCCAATCAGGTTTATCACACCAATGCTCCACAGCTTTGGCGGACAATCTGGTTGATTCCAGGCATCCTCAGCATTCTGACCCTTGCATTTACCAATTCCTATCTGGAAAGCAGCGCACAAAGCGCCTTTTTTCTATTTTGCAGAATCAGTCTGATGATTTGTGTGTTTATTATTTACCGCGTGCTGCTTTATACGCTGGAAATCTGGCAAAAGCAGGTTATTTTGGAACAACAGCTGATTTTTGGAAAAAGGCTGATGGAAATGCAGGTCGATGAGCAGAAAAAGCACAGCCTGCTCATCATGGAAAATGCCGAGCAGACGCGGCAGATGCGCCACGACCTGCGCCATCAACTGACCGTCATCCTGGGACTGAGCCGAGAGGACAATCTGCCGCTGAGGCAGTACATCGAAGAGCTGCTTCAGTCGATTCCCGTTTCGCCCACGGTCCACTGTGAAAATCAGGCGGTGAACGCCATCGTATCCCACTATGCCGCGCTGTGCGAAGAACGGGACATTCGGCTGGACATTCAGATTGTGGTTCCGGTGCGCTCCGAACAGATATCCGACAGCGAGCTGTGTGTGGTCTTCGGCAACCTGCTCGAAAATGCGGTGGAAGCCTGTGGTCGGATGACCGAAGGCGAAAAATACATCCGCATCAACAGCCGGTTGGAGCACGGAATTTTCACCATCGCGATGGACAACAGCTTTTCGGGCATCGTCGGGCAGGAGGACGGTCTATTTCTTTCCAGCAAGCGGGAGGACTTTGGCGTCGGGCTTTCTTCCATCCAGGCGGTCGTGCGAAAGCACGGCGGTGACGCCCGCTTTGAGGCGGAGGGACAGGTATTTTCTTCTCTGGTGTACACCAAAATTTAGGCGCATTTTCTGCGCTGTTAATTTCCCTATATAATAAGGAAGATTTCTGCAAAAAATCCCCTGATAAATCGGTGCGCAAAAAGATTTATCAGGGGATTTTTATATGGATATCGGGTTGGGAGAGAGCGGTATTTATTTTAGATACCCCTCCGCCAAAAGAAACTTGAGCACCCGCGGGTATCTTTGCAGGAGGTTCCTGCAGTCCAGGCCCGCACACAGACTTTCTGCAAAGTCACACTTTAAGTGGTGCGGGCATGAGAAGGAGCAAAGCTCCTTCTCCGAACTTTCTGCAAGAACATTGCGGGCCTACGCGGCCCGCGCCCGCGATTACTTTCCTTTCACGAGGAAAGTAATCAAAGGCGTGCCAAAGAGGAAGTATCCTCTTTGGAAACTCCTCTGAGGGGCAAGACCGCACCTCTGGCTTCTGCGTTATCCTGCTTTTCCGTGTGCGGTCCCGAGAATGGGCAAAGCCCATTCTCCGAACTTTTCTGCAGAAAAGTTACTTCCCTCGGGAACTTCGCCTTGCGAAGTTCTCTCCCCCTAGCTTCCCCATTACTAAGTGGACGTTAGGCTTTGCGTTGGTCGCGCTTCGGGTAGTTATGTACTTACGTCGAGCGCTGTCTCTATCGGCACAGAGGGGTTTCAAAAGGGGCGTAGCCCCTTTCGCTGGAGGTCAAGGAACCAGGTGGTTCCTTGTGTGCTCTTTGTGAAACTTTCTTCACACAAGAAAGTTTCCGCGGGTGTGGGCCGCGTAGGCCCACAAAGGTTTAGAAGAATGTCCGGAGAAGGAAACTTTGTTTCCTTCTCATGCCCGCACCACCTAAAGTGTGACTTTGCAGAAAGTCTGTGTGCGGGCCTTTGCAGGGACTTCCCTGCGAAAAACCCACTTGTGGGAGATTCCAAAATATGCTATACTGGGTTGCAAACGAAATTGCGTTCTGAAAGGGTAGGGTTTGATGGCAAAACGAGTTGATTTACTGCAAGGAAATATTATGACAACGCTGGTTCAGCTGGCGCTGCCGATCATGGGAACTGCGCTGATTCAGATGGCGTACAATCTGGTCGATATGGTGTGGATCGGCAAGCTGGGCTCCGGCGCTGTGGCGGCAGTGGGAACCGCCGGCATGTTTATGTGGCTGTCCACCGGCTTTACGGTGCTTTCCCGCATGGGCGGACAGGTTCATACCGCACAAAAGCTGGGCGCCGATCAGGTGGTCGAGGCTGGAAAGTACGCCCAGAACGCCATTCAGCTGGGAACGCTGCTTTCTGTGGCATACACCGTCGTGATGCTGGTCGGCTGCCGTTCGCTCATCGGCTTTTTTCACCTCAACGATCCTGCGGTCGTGGAGTCGGCGGTTCAGTATCTGATGATCGTCAGCCTCGGTATCCTCGCAAGCTTCCTCAATCAGATGTTCACCGCGCTCATCACCACCACCGGCAACAGCAAAACGCCATTTTATTTTATGACCATCGGTCTGGTGTTTAACATCGTGCTCGACCCGCTGCTCATCTTTGGTCTGGGACCGATTCCTGCGATGAAGGCGGCTGGCGCTGCCTGGGCGACCACCCTGGCACAGTGGCTGGTATCCATCCTGTTTTTGATGTACATCCGGCAGGACGACCATCTGTTCTGCCATGTCCACCTGTTTGGCAGGATGAGCAAGCAGCACTGTCTGGAGATTGTACAGCTGGGACTTCCCTCCGCGCTGCAAAGCTGTCTGTTCCCGCTGATCTCGATGGTGATCGCCCGACAGGTCGCAAGCTTTGGAGATGCCGCCGTCGCTGTACAGAAGGTCGGCTCCCAGATTGAATCGGTCGCGTGGATGATCTCGGACGGCTTCTCGGTGGCGATCAACAGCTTTATTGCACAAAACTACGGCGCAAAAAATTTGCAGCGCGCCGGCAAAGGTTATCGCGCTGCGATGATTGCGATGACCGTTTGGGGAATCTTCTGCACGCTGCTGCTGATCTTCTGCGGCGGATGGCTGTTCCAGCTGTTCATCAGCGAACCGGACGTCATCCCGATGGGAGTCAGCTATCTGACCATCCTGGGATTCTCCCAGATGTTCATGTGCTGGGAGGGTGTCAACAACGGTGCCTACTGCGGCTTTGGCAGAACGCTGCCGCCATCGGTGGTGGGCATCACCCTCACCGCTGCGCGTATTCCGGCGGCGCTGATTCTTTCCGCGACCAGCCTGGGACTGGACGGCATCTGGTGGAGCATCTCGCTGTCCAGCGTCTGCAAAGGTACGCTGCTGACGCTGCTGTTCTGGAGATTCCTCCATCACAAATTAAAAGAAGAACCTGCATCTCTCACCATAGAATAAAAATGGCGGCAGCAAAACCTCAAACGGTTTTGCTGCCGCTTTCTCTTTGCTGCGGTCAGTTTTACTTTATACGGTTATTCTTTCTTTTCTGCACACAGCTCCTTGACCATTTCAAACTGCTTAGCTACCTCAACGGCTCCCAGCGAATGCAGCATCGCCAGCACCTCCGCACAGCGCTTGTCGATGTTTTTGATGACAATTCGGCTGTATCGCGACATCAGCCAGCGGACAACCTGTCTTAGCTCGTCGATTGTTGTATAGCCCAGCTGTATCAGGCGGCCGTCCTTCTTTGAAAAAACACAGAAGGCGGTGAGCTTTTGTTCCTGTTGTCGATATGCCACCGAATACAACTCAGGGTGCAGCCTGAGGAGGTTATCTGAATGTTCATACGACGGCGGAACGCGGGTACAATGGTCAAACCGGCGAGCATCAAACGCTGCCAAATCCACACAGGTGACCTGCAAAGCTAAGTCCTGCGGCAGATTTGCGCTCAGATTTAAAACGCAAAACTCCCGTTCGACCGAAAACCCCTGCTTTTGATAGGCATGAATTGCTTTGTCATTTTGCTGCAAAACCTCCAGATAGTATCGTTCGATTCCCTGTTCCTGCAGCTGCTGCTGTGCAAATTTAAACAGATTGGTAAACACTTTGTTTCCCCGATGTTCGGGAATCACCCCTGTGCCGACGTCAAAAACTGTCTTTGCTCCCTGATAGATGCTGCAGGAATTAAGGATAAATCCGACCAGCCTGTCACCGGAGAATGCGCCAAAGGACAGCTGCTTGTCCACTGAGCTGGCTGCAAAAACGGCGCCGAGCTGCTCCTCGGTCAGCTGCAGCGGCAGCGCATAGTCGGAAAATGCCAGATTGAGACAGGGTGCAATCTCGGCATTGGGTATCCTTGCTAAACTTTGATAGGTATAGATGACCGTTCACCTCCCAAACACGATGGTAGCTTGTGATTGCTTATCATCATTCTAACACAAAAGAGCCGGTAAATCCATCCTCTGTGCCCTTTTTTATCACAAGTGGACGGAGGTGCAGTTTGCTGCATTGACACGGATGCAAATTTTCCCTATACTGGGCTGGGAGGAGATTTTGATGGAACTGCGATTATTGGAATATTTTTTGGCGGTTGCGCGGGAACAGAACATCACGGCGGCGGCAGAATCGCTGCATGTGTCCCAGCCTGCCCTATCGACCCAGCTGAAAAGTCTGGAACAGGAGCTGGGCAAGCAGCTGCTCATCCGCGGAGTGAAAGGTTCGCGCAAGGTGACGCTGACCGAGGAAGGAATGATCCTGCGCAAACGCGCGGAGGAGATTCTCTCGCTTGTACAGCGCACCCAGGACGAAATCAACGGCAGCGACGAGACCATCGCCGGAAATGTGTTCATCGGTTCCGGCGAGACCGAAGCGGTGCGGCTGTTTGCCAGGGTGGCAAAAAAACTGCACCAGCAATATCCTGACATTCAGTACCACATCTCCAGCGGCAACGCACAGCATGTGCTGGATTATCTGGAAAAGGGACTGATCGACTTTGGACTGCTGTTCACCCAGGTGGACCCACAGAAGTATGAGACGATCGTGCTGCCGACCAAGGACAGATGGGGCGTACTGATGCGCAGAGATTCCCCGCTGGCAGAAAAAGAGAGCATCTGTCCTGAGGACCTGTGGGACAAGGCATTGATCGTCTCCCACCAGAAAGGCGACGGAGATGTTCTGAAAAAATGGATGAAAAAGGAGCTGTCCGAGCTGCACATCGTTGCCACCTACAACCTTCTGTTCAATGCTTCGCTGCTGGTGGACGAGGGTTTAGGGTATGCGCTTTGCTTTGACAACCTCATCAACACCAACGGCAGCAATCTTTGCTTCCGGCCATTTTCTCCGCCGATGGAGGTACACGGCTACCTTGTCTGGAAAAAGTATCAGGTGTTTTCCCGCGCTGCAAGCGTCTTTCTGCAAAGTGTACAGGATTATTTTGAGGAGCAGGTGGTGTAGGACTTCCTTGCTGGGAAACCGTTTTCGACAAATTTTAAGTTTTAACATCTGTATTTTGTGAAAACTGGGCGAAGATATGGTATAATAAAAGGGTTTACCAGCATTTTTGAGAATCGGAGGTTTTTGCGTGAAAAATTACTTTATCGGAGAGCTGATTCAAAGACGCCGGAAGGAACTGAACCTCACGCAGGAGCAGCTTGCCGAAGGAATCTGTGAGCCGGTCACTATCTCCCGCCTGGAAAACGGACGTCAGACTCCATCCATGAACAAGCTCCGCGCGCTGCTGCAGCGGCTGGACCTGCCGGAGGACAAGTACTACGCGCTGTTGAGCAAAAACGAGATGCAGATTGCCGACCTGCAAACCGAGATCGTCTCTGCCAACGTCCTGCGGGATTCCCAGCGCGGACTGGACAAGATTCGGGAGCTGGAGCAGATCGCCGACCCTGAGGACACCCTCCTGCAGCAGTTTATCCTGCGCTCCCGCGCGCTGCTCGGCAAGGAGGTGGACGGACAGATCGTCCCCTATTCCCTGCCGGAAAAGCTGGAGATGCTCTTTCAGGCGATCCGTCTGACTGCGCCCAACTTCGACATCGAGGAAATCCACAACGGACTTTACAGTATCGACGAGGCAAAGGTCATCAACCAGATTGCCCTGGTCTATTCTAACCTTGGGCAGCGAGAAAAAGCCCTCGACATCTATCAGCAGTTATTTAAATACATCAAAAAGCATTTCCAAAACATTCTTCAATCCGGTGGACTTCTTCCGCTGGTTGCCTACAATTATGCGCGGGAGCTGGACTTGATGGGCAAGTATGAGGACGCAATCGAAATTGCCCAGCTTGGCTGGAAAGCCTGCACACAGTACGGACAGTATCGTAACCTTCCAGCTGTCATTACTATCATTGCAGAATGTTATCACTTTTTGGGAGAGGACGAAAAAAGTAAATCATATTATAAACAAGCCTTTTATATTTTTTTAGCTATCGACGATAAACACAACATAGAAACTATAAAAGCAGAAACGCAAAAATACTTCGGTGAAAGTTTTACGCTATAAAGATTGAAAACAGCCCTGTATCCTTCGATACAGGGCTGTTTTTTTGTGTTGCTAATCGGTCAGGCGATAAATCTTTGCAAACTGTTCGATGTGCTCCTCATCCAGATGGTGGGTAATCAGAATCAGAGTAAATTCCGGATTGGAAAGAATCAGCTGCTCGATTGCCTGTGCATTCTTCTGGTCGAGGGCGGAGGTGCCTTCATCCATGATGAAGATTTTCTTCTTTTCCAGCAGCGCCCGTGCGATGACGATGCGCTGGCGCTGTCCGCCGGAAATGTTCTTTCCGCTGTCGCCGATCAGTGTATCCAGTCCCTCCGGCAGGCTCTGCACAAACTCGGTGAGGTTGACATAGGACAGCGCTTCCATGATCTGCTGGTCGGAATAGGACTGTCCCAGCATCAGATTGTAGCGCAGGGTATCGTTAAACAGATACACATTCTGGCTGATATAGGAAAACTGGGAAAAGATGGAATCGCTGTCGTAGCCTGTCTTGTCCACTCCATCCAGCAGAATCTTGCCGGTATAGTGGTTGGAAAGGCCGATGATCGCGCGGACGATGGAGGATTTACCCGAGCCGCTCTCTCCCACGAGGGCATATTTTTTGCCGATGTCAAACTGCATATTGACGTGCTCGAGGATGACCTTTTCGCCGTAGCGGATGCAAAGGACCTGCAGCTCGATCTGACGTGTAATCTGCGGACAGGACTGCTTCTTTTCGGGCTGCGGAAGATCCTGGAACTTGGCAAAGATGCCGCGCGAGCTTTTGACCATGACCCAATTTGCCAGAAAGGTGTCGATTCCGGTGAGAAAGCGGTTGGAGATGTTGGAAATGGAAAACACTGCGCCCATCTCCACCATCTGCAGCAGCGCCATGATGGAGGTCAGCACCGACACACCCAGGTCACTGATGCGGTAGATGGAGTGAGAATACATGATCATCTCGGCGTTTTTGCGTCGGAGCTTGAGCTTGCGCTCCTCCAAATCCAGATACATTCCTCGCAGCCGCTTGCTCATCTCCTTGCGTTGATTGGCGACCACAAACACCTCAAAGCCCTGAATGGTATTGAACACCCGCTGGGAAAAGGATTCGTTTGCAGACGAGAGCTGGGTGGAGATCTGCGTCAGGCTCTTTTCAAAGATTTTGGGCACGATCGAAAACATCACCGAGCAGACACAGCAGGCAGCCAGAACTACCGGATGGATAACAAAGAGAGCGATGAGCGCAAACAGCGCCGTCGAAAGTGATTCCACCGCCGTACAAAACGGAACGATGCTGTTATTTTCGATCTGGGTGATATCGTTGACCAGCCAGGACGCATACTCACCTGGTTCCTTTTTTTCGTACTTGTCGTAGCTAAGGTTAGAGATTCGCTCCAGCATCCGGCCGCGCATATCGGTATTGAGCACCTTAATGAGCTTTGCCTGATAGCAGGACGAAAAGTAGGTCATCACCACCGCCAAAATCCAGAAAAACACCATATACAGGGAGATCCAAATTGCTTGTTTGAGGTCGGATGCCGTGATGATATCATAAAAGGCGCCCAGCTGATAGCCCGCATAGATATTAGCAGCGCCGGCGATCAACGCCCAAAGGATCATCACAGCGACGGTACCCTTATGTCGTTTTAAAAGTCGGTACATAAAAAACTTCCTTTCCTATCAAATCACTCTACTACTATGATAGCACGCGGCAGGTGGTGACGCCATGTCGTTTTATGAAAATTTCTGTGAGGGCACAAAGCAATTTTGCTTTATGCCATTGTAAAAAGGACTTTGAAAGGCAGTTTCTTCAAGAACATTGCGGGCCTACGCGGCCCGCGCCTGCACACATACTTTCTACAAAATCACACTTTAGATGGTGCAGGCATGAGAAGGAGCGTTGCTCCTTCTCCGAACTTTGTGCGAAATCAGTTTGCGGGCTTACGCGGCCCGCACCCGCGGAAACTTTCTTGTGTGAAGAAAGTTTCACAAAGAGCACACAAG
>OWID01000021.1_pt1 | contig 105786 bp, 91 predicted proteins | sample 1732661 | NCBI WGS metagenome assembly OWID01 (sample SAMN05065739, study PRJEB22554) | human gut metagenome | biome: ENVO:2100002; feature: ENVO:00000062; material: ENVO:00002003 | host: Homo sapiens | place: USA
TCTCAAGGAACAGATGTATGCCAAGGACTGGATGTATGTCAAGGATCAGATGTATCTCAAGGACTAGATGTATCTCAAGGATCAGATGTATTTCAAGGACTGGATGTATGTCAAGGATCAGATGTATTTCAAGAACTAGGTGTATCTCAAGGATCAGGTGTATCTCAAGGAACAGATGTATTTCAAGGAACAGATGTATTTCAAGGATCAGATGTATCTCAAAAACTAGGTGTATCTCAAGGATCAGATGAATCTCAAAGACTAGGTGTATCTCAAAGACTAGGTGTATCTCAAAGACTAGGTGTATCTCAAAGATTGGATGTATGCCAAGGATTAAATGTATTTCAAGGATCAAATGTATATCAAAGATTGAATGTATCTCAAGGATCAGGTGTATACCAATTAAAAAAATTGCACAACAGGATCATACAATCTTACTATTTTTTTATGTTCCTGATAATACCCCACCCCAAAGGGGCAGGGTATACAGCTTTATACTTCATCCAGAAAATTTTTAGGAGCAAGGGAAACAGGAAGCCAAACCATAATACTGAAATCATCATTCATGACAAAAAGAGCAGCCAGATAATTACAAGAAGAAAATAGCAATACTTCTTCAGGAAAGTGAGTTTCAAAATCAATAATACTTTTTACTTCTTTTAGATCAGATTCAGAGTCAATAACAATACTGTATCCACCAAGAGTAAAATAATCACGATCAGCTCCATAAGCAGAATCCAACAAATGAAGGTCATGTACGACAGCTTGATACAAATCCGGATGCAGTTTTTCTTTGATTGTTTTAACTTGAGCTACAGTACCAATTTTTTGCAACATCAATATTCCTCCTTAAATATCAATAATAGATATTGCTTATACAAGGAAAGAATATATAGTTATAAATTGATTTAATACAGCTAATGTGAAGGGGGAGCCTTGTTATACAGGCTCCCCCTTATTGTATATTTTGAGGTCTCCACCAACAGGGCGGAAATCGATAAATTGACAAAAATGATATTGAAAAAATGGCATAAATAAAGGAAAAAGTAAGTTTATCTATTTCCGAAAAAATGAATGGTACTGCATGATAACAATGATCTATTTCCACAATACAACAGGCAAAAAATATTTCTTTCTACCAAAATGACGGGATGGACGGGATAGACGGAGAAAAGCTGGTTTATATCGACATTTATTTTCTATACAAGACAAAGTCCTCTGCTTATAAAACAAGCAGAGGACTTTGCGTTAAAGCTATGATATGGATCAATTATTCATTCCAACTAGGTTTTTTACAGAGACTTACCCACTGCATAACGACAATCAATGCCGAGCAAAGAATGAAGAGACTCCAACATACAGTATAGCTTCCGGTCATATCGTATAATTTTCCGCAAAGCAAAGAACCAATAGCTGCACCCAATCCACCAGCAACAGTTAATATGCCAACAAGGGAAGCATAGTCTTTTTCGCCAAAGACACCAGATACAAACAATGGTGGACAAATGGTGGGAACGGCACCGCCGACACAGAACATCAAAATATAAACATAAGCTAAGAAAGGAACGTTTGTTGTAAAGAGAAGGGAGATCATACCCAAAAAGAACAGAAAGTTTCCAACAAAAGATCCTGTTTTTAATCCTGCTTTATCACAAAGGGAACCGAGTATAATTTTTCCGATGGTCAAAGAACCGACAGCCAGAGCACCAATATTTGCACTGGCGGATGCAGAAAATCCAATGTCAGAAAGATATGCAATTTGATGGTTTAAAAGACCGGAATTAATCATGGACATCATGAAGAAGGAAAAGAACATTAACCAAAAAGAAAGGGTGGATTTAGCCTGAGAAGAGGTTAGGCCGGAATTGGATTTTGTTACTTCTCCCTCACCTAAACGTTCGAGTCCCTTTTCTTTTGGAGTGCTGACCAGTAGAAAAAGAATCAAAGGCATCAACACGAAGAAAATGATTGCAGCATCAGCAAGGTAAGCAGTTCTCCAGCCCCATTTCTGAATAATACTATTTAAAATGACGGTGAGAACCATTCCGCCCAGTCCACTGCCAGCAAAAGCAATGCTCATAGCAACACCTTTTTTCTTGACACCAAACCAGTTATTGATGAGGATCGAGATTGGAATGGTTGTTAATCCAGCAAAAGCAAGTCCCATAATAGAACCAAGAACATAGAATTGCCACATTTGAGTGGAGAATCCAAAACCAGCAAGACATACACATACGATAAGGCAGCTGACTGCAACAACAGTTTTTAATGGGAATTTTTTGAATATCTTTCCAACAAAAGCAGAGCCGATAATAACACCTATGGAAGAAATAGTTGTTACACCAGAAAAGACAGCACGGTCTACTCCGAGTTCTTCTGTAACAGGTTTAATAAAAATTCCTTGACAGGAGGCAAGGCTTGCGTATGCAAGTGCCATCAGCAAAAATCCTAATAGAACCATGTACCAACCGTAGTATATTTTTTTATTAGATTGCATATATCATACCTCCAGTTTATTCTAGTTATTGAAATAATCGACGACATACTGCAGCATTACCTTAGCAGCAATGTCAAAATACTCCTCTCCCAAAGCAAATTTGGACGAATGAGCAGGATAACAGGTACCATCTACCTTTGCTGGGGCGTTCAGATAGAAGAAGGTGCCAGGAATCTTCTGGAGATATTCAGCAAAATCTTCGGAACCCATGACAGGAACAGGAAAACGGATGATGCTTTGTTCATCCACACATTGTTTTGCAGAGTTGACAAGCAAATCTGTTTCTTCAACATTTGGACAAAGTGCAGGACACAGAAAATCATACTGGAATTCATAATTTCCTTTGTGGGATTCTGCAACTGCTTTTACGATGCTTTCCATTCTTTCTTTGATGTGTGGACGAAGAGAGTTGTCAAAGGTTCTAACAGTACCGATGATTTCAGCATATCCAGGGATAACATTAAAAGCACCATTGCCTGAACGCAGGGTTCCGATGGTAATAACGGCTGGTGTCAAAGTATCAATTTCCATTGCACGCAGGGTATGCAATTCCTGTACAACGCGGCAAGCCATGGAAATTGGGTCGATAGACAGATGAGGAGAAGAACCGTGTGCACCCTGACCAATCAACTTGATATAGAATTTATCACTGGAAGCCATGACAGGTCCTTTATTATATGCAATAACACCGCCCGGAAGCTGATCAATACTTGCAACATGCATTCCGATGATGCTATCTACTTTTGGATTTTCCAAAACACCTTCTTCTACCATGCGTTTGGCACCACACAGGCCCTCTTCATTGCACTGGAAGATCAGTTTGATGGTTCCTGCTAATTCATTTTCGTGTTCTTTTAAAATTTTTGCGGTTCCCAGCAGAGATGCAGTATGGAAATCATGACCACAAGCATGCATTTTACCAGGATGAGTGGATGAAAATTCGAAACCGGTTTCTTCCTGAATGGGAAGAGCATCAATATCAGCTCTCAATGCAAGGCAACGTTCTTTTCCAGGATTGATAATTCCGATAACCGCAGAATCGTCGCACATTGTGGTATACGAAATGGACATCTGATCCAGTTGCTTGCAGATGTAGGAAACTGTTTGGTGTAACTCATAACCCACTTCAGGAATTTTGTGCAGGTCGTGACGCCAGTTTATAATTTGTTGCTTTACATTACTTACTTCTTCATGAATTTTGATATTCATAAATACCCCTCCAATGTAATCTGTCTTTGTTGACAGTTTTTTTGCCAATTTTTGTATTTGACGAAAGTGATGATTATTTAAAATAAATAAAACATCGACTTTATTTGACAAAAATATGTTAACATAGATCAAGAGGGGCTAGTTATCCGAAAAAGAAAAGTGTTATACTAAATTTGTTATAACGAAAGACAGAGATATTGTATTATACTAAGATAAAGGAGGGAGAAAATGAATACGCTTCATCTTCGATATATGTTGGAAGTAGCGCGTTGTCGTTCCATCAATCAAGCCGCACAAAATTTGATTCTTTCACAACCATATCTGAGCAATATTATTAAAAAAGTGGAAGATGATATCGGATATCAAATTTTTGTCAGAACTTCTTCTGGGGTGAAGATTACTGAGGAAGGAGTGGAGTTTTTGGAATATGTGCGGCAAATCGACAGACAGATTGAAAATATTTATGCGATCAAAAGGAAAAAAGAAGAAAAGTATAACCTGTCGATAGCTACAGTGTATTCATCCGTAATTTTACAGAGCTTTTTAGATTTTCAAAATATTGACAAAAGAGGAAATTCACAAGATTTCATTGTAGAAAATAATCAAAATGATATTATAGAGCAGATTATTTCGGGAGAGGTTCGATTAGGAATTATTCAAGGATCTAAAATATCTGATTCATACAGAAATCTCTACTATCAAAAATATGATCTGGAAAATATCATAATTTTAAAAAATATACCGGTAAAAGTGATTGTGTATGAAGGAAATCCACTGTCGAAGCGGAAATCAATCCATCTTTCGGAAATTCGGAACTATCCCTTGGTATGTTACAGGAATACAAAAAAAGAAGAATTTTTGGATGTTTTAAACGTATCGGAAAAACATGATATTCTTTACGTATCCGATCGAGGAAGTTTTTTTGATGCGATACGAAGTGGAAAATATATTTCTTTGACGATGGAAATTTCCCACCAGCAGAAAAGATACAGCGGATGTAAGTGTATCCCGATTGAAGGATCAAAATTATCTGTCGATATTCAATATATCAAACAAAAGCAATACCACTTAAATGAAAGAGAAAAAGAGTTTTTGCAGTTTTTGAAGGAATCGATAATAAGAGAAATGTTATAAAAATACTTTACACAAAAAGAAAATGGATAAAACTTATAAAAAAATTGGACAGAAAATAAACATCCGTCCGATTGAATCCTGTTAATTAGAAAATATGCATTAATAAGCCGTACAATAGTATATTTTTGTGATAATAGCAGTTATGGGTCACCTTCACCATTCATTATCACGGAAAGTGATATAGTACAAAACAGGCTCTACTCAGAAAACTTCTGAGTAGAGCCTGTTTGTTTAATGATTATGAAGCTGTATATAACGAAAAGGTGATTATATCAATGAAGAAAGATTTTAGTTTAGATTCCAAATTAGCTTTGAAATACAAAAGTAATGCACAAAAAATATGCGTGATGAGCGAATCTTGGGTGGGTAGAAATCTTTTCTGTCCATCCTGTGGAAATCCTCATCTATCTAATCTGCCAAACAATATGCCAGTTGCAGATTTAAGATGCGAACATTGTGGGGAAGTGTATGAATTAAAAAGTAAAAAAGGAAAATTTGGGAATAAAATTACAGCGGGTGACTATTCTGCGATGATTCACCGCATTACGAGCTCAGATAATCCAGATTTAATTTTAATGGAGTATACGGATGATTTACAGGTAAACAATATTATCTTTATTCCTAAATTTTTTCTAGTGCCATCTATGATTGAGAAGAGAAAGCCACTTTCAAGCGATGCACGTAGATCTGGTTGGACAGGCTGCAACATCTTATATTCTAAAATTCCCGAACAAGGGAAAATAATAGTAATAAATAATCAACTTATGTCTGATAAAAAAGTGGTTGTTGAGAAGTATGCCAAAGTAAAAAAGTTACAAACCAATAATATGGAGAGTCGAACTTGGCTTTTAGATATTCTGTCTTGTATTAATTCAATTTCCAACATTGAATTTTCTCTTCAGGTAATGTATAGCTTCACAAATGAGCTGCAATTAAAACATATCGAAAATCATAATGTGGAAGCTAAAATTAGACAACAGTTACAAGTACTTCGTGATAGGGGAGTCATTGAATTTTTAGGGAAAGGACATTATCGTAAGGTTCTATAGTAAAGAAGTTAAGCTACTTCGTATGGTTTACTTATAAAATATAAGTGTTTTACAATTCATGATTAAAAATATGGCAGGGACCGGTATCTGTACATACGAGCTGATTAAAAGCAAGAGATTTCCGGTACTGAAAATTGGTAAGGATTATCTCATCCCGATGGAAGGCTTTGACCGCTGGCTATACAGGAAGAAGATATGTAAGATAATATAGATGAAAAAAAGGAGTTCCCGAGGGAACTCCTTTTTTTCTATAGGTGGTCTGATAGGTGATAAAAAATAAAGATAATCTGATGGAACTAACCTGATTTATAGAACCGTATCCATCACAATAGACCTATAAATAGCTACCTTTAGTTGATGTTTTCGATAAAAAAGAGATTTTTTTGCCGATTATGCTTCATAAAAATTTCTGTTAGTTTGGTGGCACCATACTCTATTTCTTCCTCATTTGTATGGCCTAAACTCAATCGGTAATAACAATCATTTTTAAATTCATCCAGAAAAAAGTTTCGAGTGTCCATCATACGGATGTTATTTTTATAAAATTCGGGCTGTACCTGTTCAAATGCAATCCCCTTTTGTAAACGCATGCAGGCAAAAAAACCAGAATCAGGGATATCCCATTCAATTTCTCCATTGGTGTCCAGAGAAGCGGCAACTTCTTTTAACTTTTTCATGCGTTGCATATAGATTTTTTGAATCTCACGGCGATTTTTTTGATACATACCGCTGCCCAAGAATAAGGTTAATGCACCCTGTGACAAGATGGCACTATAAGTGTCGGTCCATTGCTTATAGTTTAAAAAGTTGTTCATCAGCAATGTAGGAAGAACGACGGCAGCCAGTCGCAGACCTGGCATCAGGATTTTCGAAAAGCTTTTTATGTAGATCACTTTATCGTAAATATCTGAGTAAAACAAAGGATCGCGTTTTGAATCAGTTTCAAAATCAGCAGCGATATCATCTTCAACGATGTAAACATTATACTTATCTGCTAAAGCAACTAGTGTTTCGCGTTCTTTTTTATTATAGCTTTGTCCAGTAGGATTATGGTATCTGGGAACAGTGTAGAAGAATTTAATGTTGTCATAACGGAAAAATCGTTCCAGCTCATCAAAATTTAGCCCGTTTGGACCGCGCATAATTCCAATTCGTGGAGAAGGAGAGAGCTCAAGATTTTTGAGCATGCCATAGTAGGTGGGCTGTTCGACCAGTATGGTCTGTTTACCGTTAGGAAAGGGCATTCTGACAAGAATGTCCAACACCTGTTGCGAACCAGAAACAACGACAATATTTTCTTCTTTCGTATGCACTTGATAATCGGCCAGATGTTTTTGCAATGCAGACAGAAGCTCTGGCATTCCTTGCGCATTTGAGTAGGAGAATAGCTCCTTATAATATAGATTGTTTGCCTTGTTGATACATTGCCGAAAATCCTGATAGGGGATATAGCGGATATCTGGTGCACCAGAATAAAAATCAATCAACATCTTCTGTTCGGTAGAGGGGACATTTCTTCCGAGTACGAAGTAACCTTTTTTGGGTATAGAATAGATGAAGTTTTCTCTTTCAAGGGTATTATAAGCTTCTACAACGGTTCCAATACTGGTAGAAAAAGTTGTAGCAATTTCTCTTAAAGAGGGAAGCTTCTGGTTTGGCAATAATGTCTTACTTTGGATATTCTCCCTTATCTGTTCTGCTATAATTTCATGCTTATACATGGGCTTTCCTCCAGTCTGTACTATAACAGATGGTGCTTTTTGTAATTGTGTTTCTTTCTGTATTAGTATATCATATAGATAATAAAAATCAACATAGAAATTTAAATATGTTGATTTTGCGCGCGCAGAAGCTTGTTGGCTGTATGTTACTTTTGAGGAAGGAGTATCAAAATGAAAACGATCCGTAAGCCCAGCTTTAAAGAAGCTATCATTCCGATCATTGCGATGTTTGTTATTCTGGTAATAGGACGTGGTGTTTATTCCGCACCGATTGAAACACTGCTGATCATGTCGGCGGCAGTTGCTGCGGTCATTGCGTGGAGAGTAGGACTGACCTGGGATGATATGATTGAAGGTGTTTCGGAAAAGATTGCCAAGGCAATGCCAGCGATTCTGATTTTGATTGCTGTTGGCATCGTTGTGGGAACATGGATGCTGTCAGGAACAATTCCAATGTTAATTTATTACGGCATCCAGATTGTAAATCCAAAGTTCTTCTTTGTTACCTGCTTTATCATTTGTGCAATTTTATCCACCTGTACTGGTACATCCTGGGGCTCCTGTGCAACGATTGGTGTTGTTCTGGTTGTAATTGCACAAGGTTTGGGTATCTCCTTGCCAATTACGGCAGCAGCAGTTGTCGGCGGTTCTTATTTTGGAGATAAGATGTCACCGTTATCGGATACTACAAACTTGGCACCTCTGGCAGCTGGATCGAATATATTCGATCATATCCATCATATGTTTTACACCACCATTCCAGCCTCGTTGGGTGCATTAGTTATTTATGCGATTCTGGGATTCAAAAATAATGCAGGTGTTTTGACAGGTACAGAAACGATTACTGGGATGCTGGATAATATTTCCTCTATCTTTAAGCTGAATGTTATCTTGTTGTTTATTCCTGTCATCATTATTTTAATAGGATCAATCACACGTAAACCAACGATTCCGGTTATGCTGCTTTCCAGTGTTGCAGCTGGCCTGATAGCAGTATTTTACCAGGGATTTTCTGTTCAGGATTTTTTAAATGTAAGTGTCAATGGATTTTCGATGGATATTGTTGCTGCACGAGGAATTGATACCAGTGCTATTCTGCCGGAAATTTCCGAGCTGTTGGATCGCGGCGGCATTAACAGTATGATGGAAACGATTCGCATGATTTTGTGTGCATTTTCTTTTGCAGGTATTATCACCAAGGCAGGATGTCTGGATGTTATTTTGCAGAAGTTGCTGGAATACGTCAAAGGCAGAGCTGGTCTGATCATTTCCACCATGGCTTCCACAATTTTGATGGCAATTACAACAGGAAGCGATTTCTTGACAATCTTAATTCCAGGTGAGTTATTTGCAGATGCATATAAACAGAAGGGACTTGCGGCACGAAATCTATCCAGAACATTGGAAGACTGTGGAACCTGTGTTGTTGCATTGATTCCTTGGTCAGCAGCAGGCGCTTACTGTGCTGGCGTTCTGGGTGTATCTACCGTGGAATATCTGCCATACTCTTTCTTTGGATTTTTCAGTGTATTGATGGCACTGGTTTGTGCAATCACTGGTTATGGCATTCTCACACTGGAAGATGAAAAAAAGCAAAACGAAGCACGCGAAAAGAAACATGAAAAGAAATAGGGAGAAAGGATGGGAGATTTTATGCTGGCAAATCAAATTCGCAATCGACTGCAGGAATACCTGCCTCAAATGCTGGAATTGTTGCAAAACCTTGTAGACCGCAATACCAGTTCCGACTATAAGCCTGGCGTAGATGCGGTTGGAGAGAAGATGGCTGAGGAGTTTGAAAAAATAGGTTACTCGATTGAGTTCCTGAAAAATGAGAACTGTGGAAATGGAGTAATCGCCAGTTGTCCAGGTAATCAACAAAAAGTACTTCTGATCTGCCATTTGGATTCTGTCTTTGCTTCTGGAACGGAACAAATACAAACTTATCGCCAGAAGGGTAATCTCGCTTATGGCAATGGTGTTGTTGACATGAAGGCCTGTCTGGTGAATTGTCTGTATGCATTAAAAGTATTAAAGGAATTGAAGATTCCCAATATGCCAACCATTACAGTTTTAATGAGCGGCGATGAGGAAAAGGGAAGCCTTGCAGTGCTGGATCGAATTTGTCAGGAAGGAAAAAAGGCAGATTGGTGTCTGGTTACCGAAGGTTCCCGACCCGGGATGGCAGTGGTGACACAGCGTAAGGGAAATGCTTATCTGCATCTGCACGCCCACGGAAGAGCAGCACATGCTGGTAATGAGCCACAAATTGGCAGAAATACCATTGATGAACTTGCACTGAAGATTGTTAAACTGCGGGAATTAAATGATTTTAATGTGGGTACGACCTTTACCGTAACCAAGATTTCCGGTGGACAAAATAGAATCATTGTTCCAGAGGATGCAAGTCTGGATGCAGATATTCGATTCTATACCATGGAAGAATGGGAAAAAATCAGTCAGCAAATTAAACAAATCCTGTCTCGGGCGGAGATTGATGGAGTACAGCTGGACTATGAACTGACATTCAATCGTCCTCCTCTGACACTGGTGGATGGAAGCGCAACATTGCAAGACATCGTTATTGAAGCCAGCCATGAGCTGGACATCGCTTATCTAACAACACAACCAGGTGGTGTTAGTGATGGCAATTTTGTTTCGGCACAGGGTACACCTACCATCGATGGAATGGGTCCGACTGGTGGTATGATGTGTTCTCCTGAGGAGTTTTTGGAGATTGATACCATGGTGCCATGTGCCTCTCGTCTGGCTTTGACGATTGCAAAGTTAGGAGCTCTTTGATGCTACAGTGTATCTAATTTTTAAAGCTGATATACGAGTGTTTCATGAGTGGAATTTTCTTTAATAGGACAGGGCACAGGAGATTATCAAGGATTACATAAAAATGGTGTAAAAAGTATGCCTGAAAGAAAATGAATTCCTCCGCATCGGAGAATGTCTCAGTCTGTGGAATACTGAAAAAGGAGATATTATAAATGCCCCTGAGCCTTTACAAAATTATGGACCCGTTTACGAGTAGTGAGGATCAGCAGGCATAAAAAAACAGGACCCGAGCAGGGGGCTGCCAGTAAAAATGATGTGGTTGTCAAAATACTAATAAAAAGGAATGCGTTCGGTATAATCTCCGAACGCATTCCTTTTTATTAGTGCTTTAGCAGAAAACTTTCGTCGATAAGCGAAAGTTCGAAAACCGCCCGCTATGCGGGTGGATTAAGGCTTAAGCAAAGAAACATCCTTTCTGGTAAGATAGAGATTGTTCAAGCCTCTAAAAAATTAGGAAAGGATGTTTCTTATGGCAAATAGTTTAGCATATACCAAATGGGTATGCAAGTATCACATCGTTTTTACACCAAAGTATCGTCGAAAAATAATCCATGAAGAATAAAAAGAGATAGAAATTATGGAAGGTCATATAATACCCAATCGTGTGCATGTTTCGGTAAGTATACCGCCCCAATACTGTGTATCCAAGTTCAGAGGGTACGATAGTGCGAGGATGATATTGGACAGGCACACAAACATGAAATGCAAGTTTGGAAATAGAAACTTCTGGGTGATAGGATATTATGTAAGTATAGTAGGAACCGACGCTGCGACCTTACAAAAATATATTCGAGAGCAGGGAAAACAAGATCAAATAGAAGATGGTTTGAGCAGGAAGGAGTATGCAGATCCTTTGAAGGATAGCAAGTAATCATGTTGTTAAGCCGAAGGAAGTTTTTACGGATGTTGTGGAATTTGGATATGATTTAACGAAGATTTCATGCATTATTCATAAATGCAAAAGATAGTTTTATGAATTATGGATCATAGGAAAAGTGCTGTCCGTCAGATTTCCAGATTTGTCTGAAATTTAGACAAATCTGGGAATCTGACTATTTTCTCTACCTTGTTTTTATCTATAATATTGTTTACTGTAAGATGAATGCAAGAGAGGAAGAGGAAAAGTGCGAAAGTTTTACAGCATAGTAGTCAGGAAACGAAAAACAGTAATTTGCTTTTTCTTGATTCTATCGGTCATCAGCTTTTTTATGAAGAGCATGGTGTCGGTAGATTACGACATCAATGACTATCTTCCAGATGACAGTCCCTCAACGATAGCAATCGATGTTTTAGGGCAGGAGTTTGAGGGAGGAATTCCAAATGCTCGCGTAATGGTTTCTGATGTCACCATTCCACAGGCACTTGATTATAAAGAAAAATTGGAAGCAATCGATGGTGTGAGTGCTGTCACCTGGTTGGATGATTCAGTAGATATTATCACTCCACTTGATAACTTAGACCCAAAAGTGGTGGAAACATATTATAAAGATAATACAGCGTTGTTCACTGTTACCATAGAAGAAGACAAGAGGATCGAAGCAGTAGCAGGGATCGAAGATCTGGTTGGCGAAGACAACGCGATTGCAGGAAGTGCGGTAGCAACAGCGGATGCAACGACCAACACCGTGTCTGAAATACAGACAATCACGGTAATTGCTGTTTTGTTTGTTTTGATCGTTTTGCTTGTGACCACCAATTATTGGCTGGAACCGCTGGTGATTTTGATTGGCCTTGGTGTAGCAATCATCATCAATGACGGTACGAACCTGATGTTTGGTGAAATATCCTTTGTAACAAATGCTGCTGGAAGCGTTTTGCAGCTTGCAGTTTCTTTGGATTATTCGGTATTTCTGATTCATCGCTTTGAAGAATGCCGACTGGAAAACAGCGATCCGCAATCGGCGATGATCGATGCTTTGTGCAAATCGACATCCTCGATTTTATCCAGTGGTCTGACAACAGTAATTGGATTTTTAGCCTTGGTATTGATGCGGTTTAAGATCGGACCGGACCTTGGACTTGCACTTGCAAAGGGCGTTGCAATCAGCCTGATTGTTGTGTTTGTATTTATGCCGGCATTTATCCTGTCGGTTTATAAGCTGCTGGACAAGAGCAAGCACAAACAGCTTCTCCCGTCCTTTCATGGATTTGGCAAGTTTGTCAGAAAGATCTCCATCCCGATGGTGTGCATCTTTCTGGTAATCTTTATCCCGTCCTATCTTGCATCCAACGCAAACAACTATTATTTTGGTTCTTCCCATATCTTTGGAGAAGGAACTCGACTGGGAGATGATACGGCAGCGATTGAGTCGGTATTCGGCAAGAGTGATACCTATGTTTTGATGGTACCTGCCGGAGATACCGCGACAGAGAAGGAGCTCTCCAATGAGCTGCACACACTGCCGCAGGTAAGCGACATTATCTCCTATGTGGATTTGGCAGGAGCTGAGGTTCCACTGGAATATTTGGATGAAAAAACAATCTCGCAGTTAATCTCGGAGGATTACAGCAGAATGGTAATCTCAGTCAATGCTGACTATGAAGGTCAGGAGACCTTTGATCTGGTCCAGAAGATTCGGGATATCGCTTCAGAATACTATCCGGATGAATATTATCTGGCGGGCGAAGGAGTCAGCACTTATGACCTGATGAACACAGTAATGGATGATATGCTGAAAGTAAACATGCTTGCAATCGGCGCAGTGTTCCTGGTACTGCTGGTATCACTGCATTCGATATCCCTGCCGGTGATCCTGGTGCTGAGCATCGAGACGGCAATCTGGCTGAACCTCTCGGTACCATATTTTATGGACACGACGATCTTCTATATTGCATACCTGATTATCAGTTCCATCCAGCTTGGAGCGACCGTCGATTATGCAATTTTGATGACCGACCGTTATAAGGAAAACAGGCAGAGATTTGATAAAAAACAGGCAGTTGTCGAAACAATTTCCGATGTAACTGTTTCGATTTTGACTTCCGGCAGTGTACTGACCGTAGTTGGTTTGCTGATGGGATATATTTCCACCAATCAGCTTCTTGCACAGCTGGGACTCTTTATTGGACGCGGAGCTATCTTCTCATTAGCAATCGTTTTGTTCGTCCTTCCAGGCTTGTTATATCTGTTTGACCGACTGATCGTTCAGCCGCCAAAACTTAAAGTAAAGCACACAAGAAAACAAAATGAACCAAAAGAACAGGAGGCATAGAAACGATGAGTTACATCGATACAAAGAAAAAATGGAATCGTATAGTTGCATGTGTCATGGCCGTAATCCTTTCTACTTCCATGACCATTTCGCCGCTTGCTGCCGAGGCAGTACCAAACACTCCAAAAGAAGAAGTAGTGTATGTCAACTTGAATACAGATGGTTCTGTGAAGGAAATCAACGTCGTCAATATTTTTGATTTGGATAAAGACGGTCAGATCGTCGATTACGGCAGCTATGAAAGCCTAAGGAATATGACCACGACCGACAAGATCGAATACTCGGGAGATAAGATCACCGTGGATGCAAAGGCAGGAAAGCTTTACTATGAGGGAAAGCTTTCTAAAAATGTGATGCCTTGGGATTTTTCGCTCCACTACTATCTGGATGGAAAGGAATATCCGGCAGAGGAGATCGCAGGAAAGAGCGGTGCATTAAAAATCACCATGTCGATCCGCAAGAATCCGGATTGCAGCGGCACATTTTTTGAAAATTATGCGCTTCAGGCATCGGTTACACTGGATACCAATCAATGTGAGAATATCGTGACCGAAGATGCAACCGTAGCAAATGTCGGAAGCAAGAAGCAGCTGACGTATACCATCCTTCCAGGGAAAGAAGCAGATCTCACCATCACAGCGGATGTAAAGGATTTTGAGATGCCAGCAATAGCAGTCAACGGAGTCCCGCTTTCCTTAAACATTGATGTGGACGACGAAGAGCTGATGTCCAAGGTCGATGAGCTGGTGGATGGAATCGTGAAACTGGATGATGGCAGCTTGGAGCTGAAAGACGGTGCATCCGACCTAAAGGACGGAAGCAGTGATCTGGAAAGTGGAGCGCTAGATCTGCGTGATGGAATGAGTGATCTGGATGGAGGCGTTCAGGAGCTTTATGACGGTATCTTAAAGGTGCAAGATGGTCTGCTCGAACTGGATTCCAACTCGGATGACCTTACAGAGGGCTCGGCAAAGGTAAAAGAGGCGTTGGAAACCATCCAAGCGTCCTTACAATCCATCTCTGCATCTAGTGACCAAATTGATGAGCTAGTAAATGCATCCAACGAGATCAATGCTGGGATCGGTGAGCTAGTTGGAGGAATCTCGACATTGAAGAGCGGAATCGATCAGTACCAAGCAGGACTGGGAGAAGATGGACTGGAAAAATTGCAGCAGGGAAATGGTTCAGCAGTCGAAATGATTGATGGTATCATTGATGCGCTCAATAATGTTATCGATATGCTGTCCCAAAGCTCGGTTTCGCCGGAGCCGGATGCTCCGGCCCAAACAATGCCTTTGCCGGATGTTTCGGAGGAACATACCGAAGAAGGAACACAGCAGCCTTCTGAAAAAGAAAGTACAGATAATTCTCAGGATATGGTGACTCAGGAAGAGAATAGTCAGGAGGATTCCTTGGAGACTTCCCAAAACAGTGAGGATGCAGGAGCTTCGGATGAGTTGCAAACAGATGAGACTGCACAAATGATAGGGGTAGAAAGCTCAACGGATGATTATTATTCTTCCGGCAGTTCAGTTACCTCGCAGGAGGAAATTCAGGCACAGATTTCTTTACTCAGAGACTTGATTCAACAATTAGAAACTGTAAAGCAACTGTTTAACGGAAATCTTGCATTGGTAAAGGGTACAGAGACTTTTCTGAGTTCCGCAGTTCCGGGTGTCGGAGAACTGATGAGTGGGGCAGAAAAACTACAGACAAACTATCAACAATTTAATTCTGTGATTGAAGGCCTTGGGACACAGCTCAAGGAAATGTTGCTGGGATTGTCGGAGCTTTCCGAAGGAATCGATATGCTCGTTGAGCAGTACGATGTTTTGGATCAAGGAATCAATAGCTATACAGGCGGTGTAGCAAAAATTCTGGACGGATACGGTCAGTTGGTGGATGGAGCAAAACAGCTGGTCGGAGGAAGCGAAGAACTCAAAGATGGAACCAGTACCCTGTATAACGGAACAGTCGATATGGCACAGGGAATGTCCGATTTTTATGATGGTGCAGGGGAGCTGAAAGACGGCACCGGAGAAATGCGTGACAAAACCAGTGGAATGGACAGTGAGATTGATGAACAGATCGATAGTTTGGTCAGTGATATCACCGGAGACGTTAGTGATATCGGTTCATTTGTCTCGGACGAAAACACCAATGTCAAGGCAGTTCAGTTTGTCATCCAGACAGAGCCAATCCAAGAGCAGGATGTTCCAGAAGAAGAACCGGCAGAACAGCCAAAGCTGACCTTCTGGCAGAAATTCCTGAAACTGTTTGGACTGTATAACGAAAACTAAACTTTTTTGAACATTGTTTGCGATGCTTTCTTTTTGAGGCGAGATTGTGATACAACGAAAAGTATACCGCCATCAAGAACATTGAGGAAGGAAGTTATGATGGATTAGAAATCATGACGACGTTGGATTCAAAGCTGGACTTTGACTCTCAAACCCTGGTGACGGAGGGATTGGAGCAGCTTGCTGTCAGCGAGCATACCACCGGAGAAGCATTGGAAAATGGTCAGTATGAGGTGGAACTTCAGGGCGATTGCTTTGAAATCTATCTGGAGCTGCCGCAGTAAAGGAAGTTTTCTCCAATCTGTGTCTATTAAAGATGGGGTATGTAAGATAATATGGATGAAGATAAAAAGGAGTTCCTTCGGGAACTCCTTTTTTCTATGGTGCTGAACAGGTATGAAAAGGTTATCAGTTCTAAGAACTCAATAGGTTCCAGTGATCACGGGAACCTATTGAAAAACAACACATTTTAAATATTCAGCAGAAGATGCCTTTCTGAACAAATAAAAATGATTCTGATATAGGAAAGAAACTCAAAATTCTACTTTGTTAATTTTACTTAATTTTATGGGATTTATCATTTTCTTTTTAGCAAAGTGTCGAAAATGACAAATTCTATAGAAATAAAAAATAATATGTAGATATATGTATAGATAAAAGAAATCAGGAAGAATATTGACGTGGGTCTAAGACATAAGTATATAATGAAAGGAAAACATTCTATGGAAATGGAGCCGAGATTGTGCTTTGGGAAAAAAACTATTATGTAAAAGAAATAATGAAAAAATTTGGAATCAGTCGGGATACCATCAAATATTACGAGAAAAAAGGATTGATCGAGCCAAACAGATCTGAAAACCAATACCGTGTATTTGATGAGTATAATGTACAAAAGCTCAAAAAAATTTTGGATTACCGTGATCTGGGATTTACGGTTGATGAAATTATCGACTATAATCAGGCTGCGTCTGCCGAGCTTAGGATAGGGTACTTGGAGGATTTACGCAAAAGAACCGAAGAGAAAATTCGACAGTTAAGCTTTGACTTGGAAAGAATCAATCGCCTGGAGCGACTGATAGGCAATGACAGCCGGTTTCACTACGGATTCAATATTGATTATAACAGAGAGTTTTGTATCGACTGTCCCAATTTAGAAGTGGATGACCGGCGCAAGCTGTTTACGCGAGATGCATTGCTTTTACAGATGGATCAGGAGAGGAATTTTGCGCAGGTAACAGAATGTGAAGTGATTCGGGAAAGCTTTATCATGGGAGAAAGATGCAAAGAATGTAAAAGGAAAAAATGGAGTTATCAAAAGGTGTATCGCCGACAGGTTATTTTTCGAGGAGAAGAAGCACTTAAGCAAACGATTCAGGAAGCTTATTTCAGGGGAACAGAGCTTGGATATACACTGTCTGATGAAATATTGATCACTAAAAAAGTAATCACAACAGAGGAAAAAGAAAGTTTAATTTTTGATATTTTTATCCCGATTCTGCCTTGAAAGAAGCAGTCTTGACTTGTGTGTCGGACACAGGCGTAACATGAAGCGGACGACAGGGTCACTATATTTCTTCAAGGAGGTAAAAAGCATGAAAAGGCGTGTAATCGCATTCTTGCTTGCAATGACAATGGCTGTTTCCATGGCTGCCTGCGGTTCTAGCAGCACATCGGAAGAAACAGCAGAAACACAGACCACAACATCCACCGAGACAGAAACTGCTGAGGAAACTGAAGCTACCGAGGAGACAGCAGAAGAATCGACAGAATCGTCGGAAGGTGGTACATTTATTGTTCCAATCAACTCCAGCTCCATCACCTCGCTGACTCCATACAGCATCTACGGCAGTGACGACGGACAGATGGCAGCAAATCCATGCTATGATTCGCTGTTTATCGTATCCAGCACCGGCACCAGATGGTATCTTGCAGAAAGCCTGGAAGCAACCTCTGATGATGGCTGTCACTACCGCATGAAGCTGACCGATGGTGCCCTGTGGCACGATGGTGAGCCGATCACCGCAGACGATGTTGTCTACACCGTCAACGTGCTGCTGGATCCTTCCAACACCGGCAGCCAGAGCCAGTATGTTGTATATGACGGCGATCCGATCGCATCGGTAGAAAAGGTGGACGACCTGACCGTTGATATTACCCTTGCAAAACCATATTCCGCATTTGAAAGTGAGTTTGGTCGTATCAAACTGCTGCCAGAGCATGTGTTCGGCGGACAGACCTGCATCAAGGATATGACCGAAGAACTCAACATGGCAATCGGTTCCGGTCCATTCAAACTCAAAGAATATAACGAAGGCGAGTCCATCGTTTACGAGAGATTTGATGATTACTACAGAGGTGCAGCAAGCCTGGATCAGGTAGTAATCAAGATGATGCCGGATCTGAGCGCACAGGAAGCAGCTCTGCAGGCTGGTGAGATCTCGATGATGCGTGTTACCAGCCAGACCAAGCTGGACAAGTACAAAGCAGACGACAACTACACCGTCTACTCCATTCCAGAAGGCCGTCTGAACTATCTGACCTTCAACTATCAGTGCGATATCTGGAAGAATGAAGATGCAAGAAAAGCAGTCTGCCTTGCACTGAATGTCGATGAGATCATCATGGGCGCCTACGGTTCCGAAGAACTGGCAGTTGCAGCAACCAACTTCTGCTCGCCGGAAAACCTGTACTACAATGACGAGATGGAAGGCTATCAGCAGGATCTGGAAGAGGCAAAACGTCTGGCAGAGGAAAGCGGTCTGACCGATATGACCCTCAACTACATTTACTTCTCTGCAAGACCGAATATGAAAGAAATAGCACAGATTGTTCAGCAGCAGCTCAAACAGATCGGTGTTGAGGTAAACATTCAGGCTTACGATACCAGCGAATTTTTCGCACACCTCTTTGCAGCATGGAGAGGCGGAAAGACTACCGAGGACACTTCCTGGGATCTCGCAACCAACGGTATGGATTCTCTGAATGCTGACCCAGCAACCAAGATGTCCTCCTGGAAAGGCGATCTGATCCAGAACGGCTTCTACATGAGCGAGGAAACCAGTGCACTGTGGGAAAAAGCTGCTCAGTCGATCGACCTGACCGAAAGAGAAGAACTCTACAAACAGCTTCAGGTTCAGATGAACGAAGACTACTCGCTGTACCCAATGGCAAACACCAACTATGTCATGGTTGCCAGAAAAGAATTCAAAGGTTTGGATGCAATCGAAAAATATCCGGTATTTGAAGATTACACCCAGATCACCATGGAATAGAACAAGGGCCATTAAAGGAAAAGCCGCTTGGGGAGACTCCAAGCGGCTTTTTATAACAGAAATTTCAAAACGGAACGGGGGATTTTCCGGTGAAAAAATATATCGTCAAGCGCGTAATAGGATTGATTCCGCTGCTGCTGGTTGTCAGTATTTTTTCGTTTCTGATTTTGCAGGCGGCTCCGGGCAGCCCGATTGACAACTACATGCAGCCAGGCATGACAGAAGAGCAGATCGAAGCATTAAAGGAAGAATATGGATTGAACGGTTCTATTGCAGAACAGTACTGGTACTGGCTCAAGCATGTGCTGCAGGGCGATATGGGAACTTCCATCAGCAAGAACAGACCGGTTACCGAGCTGATTGCCGAGCGCCTTCCGGCAACGGTGTCGCTGATGGGTGCATCCCTGCTGATTTCCATCGTCTGTTCCATTCCGCTCGGTCTGATTGCAGGACTACATAAAGACCGGCCGGTGGATAAGGTGATCAGCACCATCACCTATTTCGGAATTTCGATCCCTCCGTTTTGGATTGCCATGATCTCTGTGATTATTTTTGCCATCAAACTGCGATGGTTCCCGACAGGAGGCATGCACTCTCTGGATGTGGAGAGCACAGCCGATACTCTGTGGCACATGGTATTGCCTGCCTGTGTGCTGAGTCTGAACCACACAGCAGTCTACACCAAGTACATCCGCTCCAACACCATCTCACAGTTAGAGGAGGATTATGTGGTGACTGCAGTTTCCAAAGGAACCAACAAAAATATCATTCTGTTCCGCCATGTGCTCAAAAACTGCCTGCTGCCGATCATCACACTGATCGGTATGAATATCGCCGGATTGGTGTGCGGCTCCTTCATCATCGAGAACATCTTCTCCTGGCCAGGCATTGGACGTCTGTGCATGGAAGCAGTCGGAGGCAGGGATTATCCTGTGATCATGGGATACACCATGTTCTCCTGTCTGATTTTGATTGTCGGCAATCTGGTTGCGGATGTCCTGTATGCGGTCGCTGACCCGAGAATCAGGGAAGGGATGGGTAGAAAATAATGGATAAGAGATTTCAACGTGTCAAGGTACAGGAAACAAACACCGAGGCCCGCTATGAACGAGGTCTGGTCGGAGATATTTTGCACACACTCAAGGGAAACAGGCTGGCAATGCTCTGCGTGGTTATCCTGGTGATCATCACATTGATGGCGATTTTGGCTCCACTCAGTCCGTATGACCCAGATGCACAGGATTATATGGCGATTTTGCAGCCGCCTTCATCTGAACATTGGTTTGGAACCGATGAACTGGGACGCGACTACTTTACCCGCGCTCTTTACGGCGGCAGAATCTCGCTGACTGTCGGCTTTTTGTCGATGCTGCTGTCGGTCACCATCGGAACACTGATTGGAACTTTCAGTGGCTATATTGGCGGCAAGGTGGACACTCTGCTGATGCGCTTCACCGATTTGTTTATGTCCGTGCCGAGTATGATGCTGATGGTTGTTATCAACGCTATTTTTCCGCCGAAGTTATATTCTGTTATTATCATTTTAGGACTGTTTGAGTGGTGCCAGGTGGCCCGAATCACCCGTGCGGAGACGCTGGCGCTCAAACAGAGGGACTATGTGATTGCAGCAAAGCATCTGGGAGCAAGCCACAAACGAATCATCTTTAAACACATCATCCCCAACATGAGCTCGTCCATCATTGTAGCGGGCAGTCTGGCAGTTGCACGTGCCATTCTGACCGAGTCGGCACTGAGCTTTTTGGGTCTGGGTGTCCAGCTTCCAAAGGCATCCTGGGGCACCATGCTGCAGAGTGCACAGATGTATATGACCGATGTGCCTACGCTGGCAGTATTCCCGGGCGTCTTTATCATGCTGACCGTGTTCAGCTTTAATATCCTGGGAGATGCTCTGCGGGTTGCTCTGGAACCAAAGATGATCAAGTGATGAGGTGAAGAAATGAAGAATCTGATTGATGTCAAAAATCTGAAAGTTTCTTATCATACCTATGCCGGTGAGGTACAGTCTGTCCGTGGCGTCACCTTCTCTGTACAGGAAGGCGAAACACTTGCTATCGTTGGTGAGTCGGGATGCGGCAAATCGGTGACAGCAAAGACAATCATGGGACTGATCGCTACTCCTCCAGGGGAAATCAAAGAGGGCAGCGAGGTTGTTCTGGACGGAAAGGATATTTTAAAGCAGACCGCAAAGGAATGGGAAGCCTATCGCGGCGCGACCTGTTCGATGATTTTTCAGGATGCACTGACCTCGCTCAATCCTACCATGAATGTGGAAAAGCAGATCATGGAAAATATCCGCAATCACTATTCGGTTTCCAAGGAGGAAGCAAGAAAGGAAACGCTTCACATGCTGGAACTGGTGGGAATTCCTGACCCACAGGCCTGCATGAAAAAATATCCGCACCAGCTCTCCGGCGGTATGCGCCAGAGGGTGATGATCGCGATTGCACTGGCGGGCAAGCCGAAGGTGCTGATTGCGGATGAACCGACCACTGCGCTGGATGTGACGATTCAGGCGCAGATTATCGATTTGATGAAGGAACTGCAGAAAAAGCTGGGAACGACCATCATCCTGATTACCCACGATCTCGGCGTAGTGGCCAATATTGCCGATCACATCGTGGTGATGTATTCGGGCAAGATTATGGAAAAGGGCGATGCCCGCCAGATTTTCTATGGACACAAACACCCCTATACCTGGGCACTGTTGAAGGCGGCTCCTAATCTGGAACTGAGCAATAAACAGCCGCTGATCTCGATCGAGGGTACACCGCCCGACCTGATCGACCCGCCAAAGGGCTGTCCGTTTGCAGCCCGCTGCAAGTACTGCATGAACATCTGCACCACCGAAGCACCGGAAGAATATGAGTTTGAACCAGGACATACGGCAGCGTGCTGGCTGTATCATCCGGAGTCGGGATATGCAGATATTGATTTTAGCAGGGAGGGAGAGTAAAATGGGAGACAAAAAGCCGATTTTGGAAGTCAAACACCTGAAAAAATATTTTCCCGTCGATGCAAAGCACACGCTCAAGGCGGTGGACGATGTCTCCTTCACCATCTATGAGGGCGAAACACTGGGCATCGTGGGAGAGTCCGGCTGCGGTAAGACTACCTGCGGACGAACCTGTATCGGTGTCTATGAGGCGACATCCGGCGAGGTACTGTACAAGGGCAAGGACATCAACAAGATGACGGCAGCGGAGAGAAAGGAATTTACCAAGAAGGTACAGATGATCTTCCAGGACCCGTATTCTTCGCTCGACCCCAGAATGAAGGTTCATGACATCATCGCAGAAGGAATGCAGATTCACAAGCTTGTTTCCTCCAAGGCGGAGGAGATCAAGGCGGTACAGAGCCTGCTGGAACAGGTCGGACTGAATCCGGAGCATGCCAGCCGTTATGTCCATGAATTTTCCGGCGGACAGCGTCAGCGCATCGGTATTGCGAGGGCGCTGGCAGTCAATCCGGAATTTCTGATGTGCGATGAGCCGATCTCCGCGCTGGATGTATCGGTGCAGGCACAGGTGGTCAATCTGTTGGTCAAATTGCAGAAGGAACGCGGACTGACCTGCATGTTCATCGCCCATGACCTGTCGATGGTAAAACATATTTCTGACAGGGTAGGAGTGATGTACCTGGGCAACCTGGTGGAGCTTGCTGACTCGGATGCATTGTATCAGCATCCACTGCACCCCTACACCAAGGCACTGCTGTCGGCAATTCCGGTTCCGGACCCTGACATCGAGCGGCAGAGAAACCAGATTCGTCTGGAAGGTGAGGTGCCCAGCCCGATGAATCCGCCGGCAGGCTGCCATTTTTGCAATCGCTGTTCCTATGCAAAGGAAGAATGCAGCTGTCAGACGCCGGTGATGCGCGAGGTAGAGCCAGGTCATTTTGTGGCCTGCCACCTGTATGACGAGATGAAATAAACAAGTTCAAGAGGTGAGAGCATGAAAACATTCGACAAAGAGGAGCTGTTGAGGGCGAAGATTCCCTGCGACGAAACAGGGATTACCGTCAAAACAGGGCTGTGCGGCTTTTGCGGAGATGCCTGTCTGGTCGATGTCTATTGCAGAGACGGCAAGGTGATCAAGGTGGAGGGCAACAAATCGCAGCCGTCATCCTGCGGACATGTCTGTGTCAAAGGTGCCGCTTTGAAACAGGCGCTTTACAGTCCAAAACGTTTGTTGTACCCGATGAAGCGGGTTGGAGAACGGGGTGAGGGCAAGTTTGAGCGGATCAGCTGGGAGCAAGCCTATCAAACGATTGCGGAGAAGCTCAATCAGTCGAAGGAACGGTACGGAGCAAAGTCCACCCTGTTCTATGTGGGACATCCCAAGTGGTTTCGTGCTCAGGCCACCGATCTGGCGAATGCCTACGGTACACCAAACTTTGGCACCGAATCCAGCACCTGCGCCTATGCAGTGATGATGGCCTGCCAGTGCAACTTTGGCAGAACGGTTAGGATGCCTCCGGCGGACCTCAGAAACTGCAAGGTGTTGTGTGTTTGGGCAGGTAATCCGCTTCACACCACGCCGCTTACCCGACTGCCTGGATTCTTGAAAGCGTTGGAACGGGGCGTCAAGCTGATCGTCATTGATCCAAGGTGTACTCCTACCAGCGAACATGCCGATATTCACCTTCGCCCGCTGCCCGGTACCGACGGAGCGCTGGCGCTGGGCATGGCGCGGGTTATCATCACCGAAGGATTGCAAAATCAGGAATACATTGATAAATATACAACTGGTTATGAAGCGTACAAAGAATACGTGATGGAGTTTACACCGGAGAAGGTGGAGCAGCTGACCGGCGTCCCGAAGGAGGACATGATCGCAGCAGCTCGTCTGATGGCGACACAAGCACCCTGCCCGATTCAGCTGTCGGCTTCACCGCTGGTGCACAATATCAACGGCGTGCAGAATGTCCGCGCAATCACCCTGTTGATGGCGCTGACCGGCAGTTTCGGTGTGCAGGGAGGTTCGATGGCACCTGGACCTGGCCGTGCAATGCTCAAAGGTGGTATGACAGGCGGCGTGAGGGAGCGCGTCCATGCACAGCAGGACCTCAGCCACGAGCAGTTTCCAGCGTGGGCAAAGCTGTCCTCGCAGGAGGTGCAGGTGACAAGACTGGCCGACTACATCGAAGGAAAGGGAGATTATCCCATCAAAACGGTGCTTGCCTTTGGAATGAATCACCACATGTGGCCGCGTCCTGATCGCATCGAAAAGGCGCTCAAGCAGCTGGACTTTTTTGTCGATGTCGACCTGTACATGACCGACACCTGCCGGTATGCGGACATTGTGCTGCCGTCGCAGACTTCACTGGAGCGAGAACAGCTGCAGGTTCTCGGGATGGATACCGTCTTTTATCAGGGCCATGTGGTCGAACCGATGGGAGAGGCACGCAGCGATATGGATATTCTGGCAGGACTGGCGGACAGCCTGGGACTTCCTCTTGGAAATGATCCACAGATTCGCAGCCACGAGGATTATTTGAGGATGGCAGTTTCGGGAACCGGACTGACGCTGGAGGAGGTTAAGGAATCACCCGAAGGAACAAAGGCCAAACGGACTCTGCCAGGCAAAACCTCCGAGGAGATTTTGCAGGTCAAGACTCCAAGCGGAAAGATCGAGTTTGTTTCAAGCATTTTGGAATCCTGCCACAAACCAGGCCATGAGGGTCTGCCGGTTTATCACGATTACAGAGAGCAGCTGCCGCTGGAGGAATATCCGCTGATTCTCTCGACGGGCAGCCGCAAGCCGCAGTTTTTCCACTCCAGGACCTATCGCATCCCGTGGCTGGCTAAGCTGGAGGAATATCCGCTGGCGGAGGTACATCCCGAGGATGCCCACAAGCTGGGGATACAGGATGGAGAGGTGGTCATTTTGTCCACGCCGGTGGGAAGCGTGGAGTTTGTTCTGAGCGAGAATTCCTCCACGCTCAAAGGAACGGTCAATATCTACCATGGAGCAGGAGAGAAGGACATCAACTATCTGATGGATGATACCTATCTTGACCCAATCTCCGGTTTCCCTGGCTTTAAATCCTACTGCTGCCGGCTGCAAAAGAAGGAGGTTTCCCATGGCTAGGATCGTATGTGATGAGAACAAATGTTCTGGGTGTCTTGCCTGTGTTGTCGCCTGTATGGATCAGCACTACGAGGAAACGCAGGAGGACGCTGTATCTTTGCGCCTCTATGAGAAAAAGGTTTTTCCGAGTGGATTGGTGCGCTATGCGACCCGCAGCTGTCTGCACTGTACAGCTGCCGCCTGCATGGAAGCGTGTCCGATGCAGGTATTTGAACGAACAGAGAACGGGTTTGTCGTCGCTGCCAACAGGGAGCGGTGCATTGGCTGCAAAAAATGTGCAGCTGCCTGCCCGTTCGATGTTCCCCAATTTGATGAGGAAAACAAGGTGGTCAAATGTGACGGCTGTGCTGTCAGGGTTGCCTGCGGGCTGGAACCAGCCTGTGTCCGTGTCTGCAACACCGGTGCACTCAAGCTGGTGCCGTAAGAAAAAGAGATTTTAAGGTTTATACAGTGGCCCTGGCAGGTGGATTTATAGAGGCGTTGATGATTAACTTTTTACATAGTGTCTCAAATAGTGGTTGAGTACTGTGGCAAAACAGACGAATATAGATAGCGGAAAGGAGAGAAGGTAAGAGCGATAAACTGCATCATAAAAAGTCCGTGTAGTAAGTGACCAGAAGGGAACAGGGTTACAATAGTTCAATCCCCCTTGACTACACCGTTCATTATCATAGAAAGTGGTGTAGTACAAAAAGCCTCCACCTAGAAATTTTCCAGGTGGGGGTTATATTTGATGCTGATAAAAAGGAATGCGTTCGGTACAATCTCCGAACGCATTCCTTTTAGTTTTAGTTTTAGTTTCTGAACCCTAATTTGCTTTTATAAATTGCCGCTATTTAGGTTTCTCCATTTGTTAAAATGGATTTTCAGTTGGATAAGGCAGATGCTTTGGCTGATTGTAGGAGATATCGGTTACGCCAAGGTAGCGGAAAAGCTCAAACAGCGCTTTTCCATGATGACCGAAGGCTACCGCTCCATGATGCGGATACTGTTTCTCAATCAGGACATGGCGGTAGAAACGGTTCATCTCGGGGATTGCGAAGATGCCGATCGAACCAAAGCTTTCGGTCGGTACATCCAGCACTTCACCCTGAGCGATGTATGCGCGCAGTCTGGTGTCCGCAGTGGACTGAAGGCGGTAGAAGGTGATGTCTCCGGCCTTGATGTCGCCCTCCATAGTGCCGCGGGTGATATCCGGCTCCGGCAGATCCGGCTCCAGATCGCGCTTCATGATGAGCTGATAGCCCATGTGCGGATTTTTAAGCAGGCTCGAGCAGGTGTTTCCGCAGTGGAAGCCCATAAAGGTTTCGTTCAGGCGGTAGGAGGTGTTTGGCTGGATGCTCTTTTGATAGATGGAGGCAGGAACGGTGTTGTTGATGTCCAGCAAAGTGACCGCTGCCTGAGAGATGCACACGCCGATATACTCGGAGAGTGCGCCGTAGATGTCCACCTCACAGCTGACCGGAATGCCACGGCCGGTCAGGCGGGAATTTACATAGCACGGAACAAAGCCGAATTCGGTCTGGAATGCCGGCCAGCATTTGTTTGCGAATGCAGCATACTGCGAGCAGCCCAGATGTTCCTTCATCCAGTCCTCCAGCGTCAGCTCGTACTGAGCAAGTCTTGGCAGAACGCCGGCATAAGGATTGTTGCTGCCCAGCTCTTCTGCCATCTCAGCAGCCTTGGCAGGGATGCGCGGATCGTTTTTGTGCTTGTTGTATGCGACCAGAAGATCGAGTTCGGAGTGCTCCTCCACGGCAACACCAAGGTCATACAGCGCTTTGATCGGAGCATTGCAGGCAAGAAAATCGTTTGGACGAGGGCCAAAGGCGAAGATTTTCAGTCCGCGAAGTCCCAGCAGCGCAGTAGCAACCGGAAGAAACTCTCGAATCTGCTGAGCAACTTCCTGTGCGGTACCGCAGGGATATTCGGGAATGTACACTCTCTTGTTGCGCAGTCCCAGATTGTAGCTGGCGTTGAGCATACCGCAGAATGCGTCGCCGCGTCCGTCGTGCAGGTCGCCGTCTCCTTCGGCAGCGCTGGTATACATCAATGGACCATCAAACATGTCCGCGATCATGGTTTCCGGTGTTTCCGGTCCGAAGTTACCGAGATAAACACACAAGGCATTGACGCCGGCAGCCTTGACATCTTCGACAGCTTTGCGGGCATCCAGTTCATTTTCCACGCAGACAGGACATTCATAGAGCCCTTCACCAAAAGCAGCTTTTACTGCGGCGCGGCGGCGTTCAGACAGGGCACGTGGAAAGCAGGAACGGGAAACAGCGATCAGTCCCATTTTTACCTGAGGAATATTTGTAATCATCTTTTTCTCTCCTTTATCGTTTTGATTTCTTTTTCCCAGTGAGGATATTTGATTTTTTACAGAGCTGCAGGGCTCAGTGCAGGGTAGAGGTTTCTGAGCGTTGGGTACAGAGTGCGGAATACCTGATACCGCTCTTCATAGCGGGCGGCGATGAGCGGATCGGGTTGATAAATGGTGCGCTCGGAGTGCAGTTTCTCGCAGGCCTGCTGCACCGAATCAAAGGCATGACAGGCAACCATGGCAAGGACAGCGGCTCCATAACCGGCGCCCTCTTCGAGAAGAGGAACCTGAATTTCCATGTTCAGAACATTTGCCATGATCTTGCGCCAGAGCAGGCTTTTTGCACCGCCGCCGCACAGACCGCTGCTGGTTACCTGGATACCCAGCGAACGGGCAATCTCCACCGAGTCGCGGATGGCAAAGGCAACCCCCTCCATCACCGCCTGGGTCATCTGCGCACGGGAGGTGTCCATGCTCATTCCAAGGAAGGCACCGCGTGCGGATGGGTCATTGTGCGGAGAGCGCTCTCCCATCAGATAGGGCAGGAAGAAGACAGGATTTCTGCCCAGTTGATCGTCGTGGATGCCGTCCTGTTCCTGCGCGTCCGAGTCTGCCCGCAGGATGTCCCTGCTCCACCAACCATAAGCGGAGGCGGCGGAAAGGATACAGCCCATCAGATGATAGCTGCCGTCGGCGTGCGCGAAGGCGTGCAGATTTCCCTCAGGAGGCAGGCGGAATTCTTTCGAGGAAATAAAGACTGTTCCGGAAGTGCCCAGCGAGATATTGCAGGCGCAGTCGCCCACCGTCTGGGTTCCCACAGCGGAGGCGGCATTGTCGCCGGCTCCTGCCGCAACGACCGTATCCGGCGACAAGCCGAGAGAAGCGGCGATGGGTGGCAGAACTGTGCCGACAGGTTCATAGCTTTCATACAAGCGCGGCATCTGCTCTTCCGAAATGCCGCAGTAACGGAGCATCTCCTGTGACCAGCAGCGATTTTTGACGTCCAGCAGCAGCATTCCGGAGGCATCGGACAGATCACAGCTGTGCACACCGGTCAGACGATAGACAAGGTAGTCTTTGGGCAGCATGATCTTTCGGATTCTGGAAAATAGCTGTGGTTCGTGCTCTTTCATCCACAGCAATTTAGGCGCGGTGAAGCCGGCAAAGGCGATGTTTCCGGTGAGGGAGAGCAGCCGCTCCTTGCCAAAATCGTTGTTGAGCTTCTCTGTCTCTTTTGCGGTTCGTCCGTCGTTCCACAGGATGGCAGGGCGAATGACAGCATCATTTTCGTCCAGCACGACCAGACCGTGCATCTGTCCTCCAACTGCAAGACCTGCTATCTGGGAGGCATCCTCTCCGTCCAGAAGCTCTGGAATACACTGGCACAGCGCATTCCACCAGTCGTCAGGATTCTGCTGGGACCAGCCAGGCTGCGGAAATTCCAGCGGATAGCTGCGGGAAGCGGTTTTGCAAACCTTGCCGGTTTGATCGACCAGCAGGACCTTCATCGAGGAAGTGCCCAGATCGACACCAAGATATAGCATGGGATTCACCTCGGATTTCAATTTGTCGTTTATTCTAAAAAAGATGTTAGAATAAAGATTGCTTTTGTTATTTTATCACGAGATACTTTTCCATGCTAGGTTCATTTTAGATGAAATTTTCTGAATTTCCTCATCGTTTTTTCCAGAAAGACAGAAAATCCTCTTGGACATTCTGAAAATTATCGGTATCGAAATCAATCTTTCCTGTGAAAGGTGGCGGCGGATATTGCGCCGGAGGTGGAATTTACTTTGAACCGTGAAGAACCGGCAAACAAAGCTCAGGTGGTGATAAATATGGTAAGCATCGGAAAAGAATTGCGATCACAAACAGGAACAGAAACTTCGGACTGTTTGTAGCGAGGTATGGAAATAAATGGAAATACAGTCTCCGCCTTATGTATTTATTTGAGGTTTCCAGTATCAGCAGTGCTTTGTTCTTTCAGCAAAAAAATCAAAAGTTACATAGTTTAGATAATGTTGTTGATAAATAGAATAACTTGACAACTTTTGGCTTCGGCGATACAATTTTTATGTATAATTTATAATAAAGAAATCAATACGTGCATATTGTGAAAAATAGTTTACCAGCTCGAATTCGGGATGAGAAATCTTGTGGAAGAATCGGATAAGCATATGGAGGATAAAAAATGTCTTCGGAACGTTATGAATATGTGATGGCCATTGCAGAAGAACAAAATTTCACCAGGGCAGCCAAGCGTTTGTATATCAGTCAGCCGTCTTTGACGCAGTACATCAACCGTTTGGAGGCAGAGCTGGGCGTGCGCCTGTTCAACCGAACCAGCTCTCCGGTAACTTTGACACCGGCAGGAACTTTTTATCTGAACAGTATGCGCAAAATCTATGTCGCCGAACAGCGGCTCTGCAATGAAATCAAGAGCTTTCAGGAAACGCAGCGGGTATTTACCATCGGCATGAGCACCCTGAGAGCAAACATGTGGCTTCCACCTATTTTGGGAGAATTTTGCCCGCGTCATCCGGAACTTTCCATTCATTGTAAACAGGCAGGGGATACCACCCTGGAGGAAATGGTGCAGCAGGGAAAGATTGATGTAGCACTTGGTGCGTTAAATCCAGGGTTTGCCGATTTAAAATACCGCTCTTTTCCAAAGGAAACACTTCAATGGGTGGTTCCGCGCAGTTACGGCCTTGTTCCTGAGGAGGAGCTAAAGCACAACAGTCCGAGAAATCCCTATTTGATATCACCGCAAATGCTGGAAAATAAGACAATGCTCGTTCCAGAACCGGAATACGGATTTTATTCAGCGGCGAAAAAGGTCCTGGATATGTATAAAATCAGATATTCCAAGACGCTGATCTGCAATAATCCGGAGACGAATTATCAGCTTGTCGCAAAAGGCTTGGGAATTACAGTGAGTACGGCTATCGTGCTGGACAGCATTTATCCGCAATTACGGGACAAGCTGGCATTTTGTACATTGACAGATCCTCCTGTTTGCAGGGAAGGAATGATCGCTTGGAGAGAAGGCAGCACCAATAGTGACCTGATTGATGAGTTTGTTGAACTGTCTGTAAGGACGCTCAATGAACTGTATCCGCAAGGAACTTAAAATAAAGGAAAGGGCTGCACAAGGCAGCCCTTTCCTTTATTTTTCGAGAGGGATCTGACGTCCCATATAGGACAAACTTCCGTCGGGGAGGCGGCGGAACTTACAGAAGAATTGATCCCAGGAAATCCAGCTCTGTTCCGGATAGTTGCAGTGCGGCATGTTTTGCACAACACCGACGGTCAGCATCGGTACATGAGATTTGTCGTGATATACATAGTAATCAATCGGATGACAGGTGTATTGTTCTGCCGGCTCCTGCAGGTGATGCTTCTGCATGAATTCGGTGATGCGAGGCCGCATTTCCTCACCGACAGAAAACGCATATTCAGGGTCAGGCTGTTTGCCGGCAACCAGCCAGTCCTGTGCGCCGTACAAGAACAGCATAGGAATCGGAACATCGGAACATTCGCGGCGGATATGCTGCTCTTTCTCCATCCAGAGTCCGCTCCAGCAGGCAACGGCGGCGAATAAGTCGCTGGCATACCAGGCAAGTTCGCTGCACATCATGCCGCCGCTGCTCTGTCCGCAGGCATAGATGCGGCTGCGATCGACCGGCAGACGGGAAGCGATGTCATCGACCATCATACGGATGAACTTGATGTCGTCAAACGGTGTATCCTGATAAAAACCGCTCCACAGCGGCAGGGTAGCCAATCCACCAGGTTTCTGCTGGTAGATGGAGCTTTCAGGGAAGCAGCAGATAAATCCTCGTTCCTCCGCAACACAGCTCATTCCGCTGATGTCAAAAAATCCGGCGGCATCCATTCCTCTTGCGTGCATGGTCAGGACCAGCGGCGCAGGAGTACCTTCGCGCAGTACCTTTTCCGGGATGTATTCATACCAGCGCCTGTTCCAGCCATCCACTTCGATGGTCCGCAACTGTGCGCCCATGGCGGCGGCATCCTTAAAATAGCGCAGATTCTTTTTTCCGCCGAAGCTGACATGACGGCGGGTTTGAAACAGAAATTGAATCAGCTGCTCCAGCTGTTCCTCGGTTACAGAATCGGAGGATTCCAGCTTGCTCAGGCGCACCTGGCCGATGGATTCCTCGTTTACCTCGCTGCGGGTGCGTACAGGGGATGGGCGGTAGAGCAGGTCTGCGCCATCGCCGGAGAAAGGAATTTCCTGACAGCGGTTGACCTTTTTCCAATAGGAAAGGACGTTCTGGTTTGCAGCAAGGGAAGAATCCCTGCTCCACATCCAAACAGGGACGGGGCACTGTTCCTCCTGTGCAAAGCGCATTCCTTCTTCGGAGAGGTCGCCGATCAATCCCAGGGAGCTAAATAGGTCGCTGTGCGGCGAAAGCGGCGGCAGCTGACGGCCGTCTGCCGTCTGTCTGTTTTGCGGAGCACGAGTGACCGCCTGAAGTGCAACATCTGCACCATCTCCAAATCCGAGTGCATAGAAGTTGTCCTGCTTAATCATGGTGACATAATGCTTTCGGCTGGTGCTTGCATCAAAGACGCCGTGAAAATAATCGGCAGAATCGCCGCCGAGATCCCATTTTCCATCCTCAGCGATCAAAAGATGGAGAAAAAATTTGTGTTTATCGGCAAGTCTTTTTAGGCCGTTGCTTTCCAGAAATTCGACGGGATCACATTGGGAGGGAGGTGCAACGATCAGTACGTTTCGGTCGCTTTCCAGACCTGGTGCAAGATAGGTAAGAAAATGCCGGCGGCGTCCGTTGATGGGAGCGGTCTCCTCCTCAAACAGACCGGAAACCTGGCACAATCTCATGTTTTTTCGATCGACCTCAAGCTGATCCATGTGTTCAGGAAAAGATTGTATAGAATAATTCACCTGACATCCTCCTTTGGAAATGTTTGATATGTTCCCATTATAGGTGCCCATTTTTTAGAAAGTCAAATAGGTTTTTCTTTATCAAATCATAAGAAAATCCGATGTTGGGTTGGTATGATTGCTTCTTTTTATCAAATCCATAAAGGAAAAGTTATGCTTCTTTCTGTTTTGAACAAAGGAGTGCCGGTGAGCTGTTGATGTTGTGCACAAAAAATAGATGTAAATAAAACGGTTATTGGAAGTTATAATCAAACAATTCGATTTTTTTATTTTACACCTGCTGTCAATTCCTCTATGATAGACTCATCAAAAGGAAAGGAGCCTTACGATGAGTCAGTTAAGTATCTGTCTTATTATTTGTCTGTTAACGGTTATCAGTTATGTCTGGGGGTATTTCAGTCTCGCGACTACGGCAATCATCTCGATGTTCCTGTTTATGGTGACAGGATGTATTGATGCCAATACCGCGCTGGGCTATTTTGGAAATGCCAACGGCATTATGATGATGGCAATGTTCGTCGTCGCGGCAGGATTCAGCAAAACACAGTTTGTAAAGAATGTTTCCAGCAGCATCACACATATCGCAAAGGGAAGCCTGACCAAAATCATGGCGGGCTATATCCTGATTGCAGTGCTGCTTGCGCAGTTCATTCAAAGCTCGGTAGTTGTATTTGGTATCCTTGCGCCGCTGCTGATCGAAACAGCAGAAAGCAGCAATGTCCGCCCTTCCAAGGTGATGTTTCCGCTGGGTGTTGCCTGCATCGCTACCGTCTCCGCCTTCCCTCTGGGTGCAGGAGCAACGCAGGCCGCGGAGCTCAACGGCTATCTTCAGGCCAATGGATACACTGATTTTGTTGTACAGCTGACCGATCCGATGAAATCCCGTCTGCCGCTGGTTGTGGTGTGTATCCTGTATTGTATCTTCCTGGCTCCCAAATTTGCTCCATCCGAGCCGATCGTACAGATCAAGAATGTGGAAAATGCAAAAGCCAGAGCGGCTTCCAATATTGCAGCCCTTCCGAAATTCCAGGAGGCAGCCGCCTTTGTGATTTTCTTTGGCACCACAATCGCACTTTTCCTGCAGCAGTATATCGGGCTGAGCACATGGCAGATCTGTCTGGGCGGCGCAGTATTGATGGTTGTCTGCGGCGTTTTGAAGCCGAAAGAGGCGACAGACGCCTTCCCAATCTGGATGTATCTGCTCTATGTAGGTTCTCTTGCAACAGGCGGCGCGCTCAGCAACACTGGTGCAGGCGACCTGATTGGAAATATGGTAGCAAAAGCTGCTGCAACCATGCAAAACGATTTCCTAATTTACCTCATGTTTTTCCTGATTCCATTCCTGCTGACCCAGGTGATGCAGAATCGTGCCGTCATGCTGATTTTTATTCCGATTGCCATTCAGGCGTGCAAGAGCATGGGAGCAAATCCGGTGGGAGTCATCATCTGTGTACAGGCAGCCTGCCTGACAGCCTTCATGACGCCAATGGCAACGCCGACAGTGCCATACTTTATGGCAGCGGGAGGATATGACCTGAAGTCGGTCGTAAAACAATCGTTTCTTCCGGCACTTCTGTTCTGCGCTGTCAGCGTCGTATGGAATGCGATTGTTTTCCCGTTGTCTGTTTAATAGCCTTCTATTCTTTCAACATACTTTCAGAAGTAAGTCCACATCAGTTTTGTTGTGGGCTTACTTCTATTCCATAAAAAACAAGGAGGAATATTATGATTCAAAAGTACCCACATCTTTGCAAGCCGATTACCCTGGGTCGAACAACCTTCCGAAACAGGATGTTTTCTGCACCAATGGGAGGAACCGATATTACCAACGATGGCTGCATCGGTCCAAAGTCCACGGCATTTTATGAGCTGCGCGCAAAAGGTGGCGCAGGTGCGGTCACCGTTTCGGAGTGTATGGTCCATCCTGCAACCGATGGCTCCCACGCCTATCATCTGGATGAGAGCATTTTAAATTCGCTGGCTTCCTTTACTTATACCGCAGATGCAATCCGACGCCACGGAGCAATCGCCAGCCTTGAACTGAGCCATTCCGGCATGTATTCCGGCACCTATATGACCGATAAAAATAAGCAGCATGGATTGAGTCAATGGGGACCGTCCGCCTGTGTTCGTCCCGACGGCGTCGAGGTCGGTGAGCTGACAACCGAGATGATCCACGAAATTGCAGCGGCTTATGGACATGTTGCCGGACTGGCAAAACGGGCAGGCTTTGAGATGCTGATGATCCATGGAGGACATGGGTGGTTAATCAATCAGTTTTTAAGCCCTTATTTTAACCACAGAAACGATGAATACGGCGGAACATTGGAAAACAGATGCCGCTTTGCCTGCGAGGTTCTGGACGAGGTGCGTCGGGCAGTCGGTCCGTATTTCCCAATTGAGTTTCGAATGAGTGGCTCGGAGCTGTTTGAGGACGGATATACGCTGGAGGACGGCGTCCAGATTGCAAAACAGCTGGAACCGAGAATCGACCTGCTGCACGTTTCGGCAGGAACATATCAGCGGGGATTTGGTGATACACATCCTTCCATGTTTAAAGAGCACGGCTGCAACGTCTACCTGGCGGCGGAGATCAAGAAGCATGTTCAGGTGCCGGTTGCGACCATCGGAGGACTCAACGATCCTGCACAGATGGAGGAAATTATCGCTTCGGGAAAAGCGGATGTTGTTTACATGGCGCGCGCTCTGCTGGCCGATCCATTTTTGCCCAATAAGGTGATGGCAAATAAAGACGAGGATATTGTACATTGTCTGCGCTGTTTTACTTGCATGGCAGAACGCGCCGCAACCTCTACGCGCCGGTGTACCGTGAATCCACTGATCGGCAGAGAAATGGAGGGCGATGTTGTTCTTCCGGCGCCGGTTTCCAGGAAAGTTTTGGTTGTGGGCGGAGGTCCTGGCGGATTGTATGCAGCCTATACAGCGGCCCGCCGAGGTCATTGGGTCATTTTGTGTGAGCAGGAGGACAAGCTGGGAGGTATCCTGAAGAGCGAACAGGCGATCCCATTTAAATACGAGATGTATCAGCTGGCAAATACCTACGCAAAATTTGCCAAAGAAGCCGGTGTGGAAATTCGGTTGAATACGCGGGTGGACAGAGCATATGTGGAAGAAGTTGCACCGGATGCAATGATTATTGCAGCAGGATCGGCGCCGCTGCTGCCGCCAATCCCAGGCCTGGACGGCGATAATGTGGTTGTTGTCAACGACTATTATTTGAAGAAGGATAAGGTAAAACAGAACGTCGTCGTTTTGGGAGGCGGACTTGCAGGATGTGAGTGTGCCATTCATCTTGCACAGGAGGGCAAAACGGTACATCTGGTGGAAATGCGGGATCAGCTTGCTCCCGATGCCAACGTGCGTCATCGCCCACTGCTGCTTGCGGAGATTGACAAATATGTCACCGTACACACCAACTGCCGCGGACAGCGTGTGACCAGCGAAGGAGTATACTGTGTCGATCAGCAGGGAAACGAGGTTCTGATTGCTGGCGAGAGTGTCATCTGTGCATTGGGACAGCGTTCCCGCACCGAAGTGGTAGAGGAGTTAAGAGGCAGCGCTCCGTTTGTCCGTGTCATCGGCGATGCTGCAAGGGTATCTACCATCACTAATGCGATGTATGAAGGCTATCATGCGGCCCTGGATATTTTGTAAGCAGTCTGGCAGGATATGTTTTAGAATCTATCTTGATAAGACAAAAGAGGAGAAGCCTTTCAGCAGGCTTCTCCTCTTTTACTTTTTGGAACCAGTTTTTAACGAACAAATCAAAACTGGCAGAAATGATGAAAACTCAACGCTGCAGCGAAATAAAAACTTTAAACGAAAAGAGCAGCTTTTTTTAATGTTGTTGTAGTCCAATCGGTAGCTTGATAAGTTTTATTATTTGAGATATAGTTATATTAAGTAGGTCAGCATAGCTATTAGAGAAACGAAAGATTTTATCTTAGCGATGATCTGAAGAGCATGACTTGATAAAATAATTTTAAAAAGAAGAAGTGGAATCAGATGAAAAAACAGGGAATCTATCAAACCGATCTGGGAATTGGAAACGGCTGGATTCACTTTGGCAGCAAAGATGGAGCACCGTTCAGTCAGCTTTCCTTCATTGACATCGGCGATATGAACAACGACTGTGAAAAAACAGAAATCGACGGAACTCACATGGAAATTACGATGATGCTCAATAATATGCCGAGCAAAATTCAGATTGACATGGAAACAGAAAAGGGATGCTTTGACGTGTTCAGCATCGGTTTTCATAAGGATTTGGAATTGCAGCTGATCGGAGATACCCCTGATTTTGAAAAGCATCATATCGTCGTACCGGAGAAAAATATCCAGCAGCTGCAGGCTCATCAGGATTACATTGACCAGCCAGCTGAAAACCAGCTGCATTTTGTACTGGATGACCCAGAGGTGCTTTGTTATGCCAAAAAGCATGGAATTGACGTGGAAAATCACCACGATTTGACAAGCTGCCTTGCCATTATGGATCGGCTGTGTCAGATCATCCAGCAGGATGGAGTCAACTATACACATGATAAGGACAACTGCGGCACCATCGCTCAGATGGAATATGCATTTGCACACAACCACCACACCAACTGCAGAGGAATCGCGATGATTTTGGCGGGTATTCTGCGAGCTTATGGTTACCGTGCAAGTGCAGTGGAGTGTCGTCCTCTTGCCGGCGATGTCCATGTGGTCTGTGAGGTTTATCTGGAGAATCTTCACAAATGGGCGATGCTCGATCCGACCAACAATTTGGTTTATTACAGGGAGACAACACCGCTGTCCCTGATGGAGCTTCGGGAGGCCATGATAGAACATGCACAGCTGAGCTGCAATGAAAACGCCGGCAAAAACGGAGAAAAAGCGGACGTCATGTCTCTTTTGGCATTCATGAGCAACAAGCTGTTTTACTTTGTCAAGGCGATCGACTCCTGTGAGGATAAGACCATTTGCAATGAAAATGCAATCTGCCTGACCTCGAAGGATTTGATTTGTGAGGACAGTGAGTGGAAGATCACCACCAACAATCTGGAAGCTTACTATCAGAAATATTAAAGAAATACACGATGTCGGACAAGCTATTCTAAACGAAAGTCTACATAATACAGATGATATGTCTGCCAAAAGGCGGCAGGTAGGAAATAACCTACCTGCCGCCTTTTTTCTTCGATAAGCAAATTTTATTTTTTCTATACTAACGTCGTAAAAATGAAAAAATGTTCCGGCTAAAAGAGCTGCTCTCAGAAGGAGAGAAGGATGTTTGTAATCTGCGTTACTTCTTCAGTTTACGATGCATTATTTTAATCTCTTTGTTTGATGTACAAAATATCCAATAAAAAATACATTTATATTTAAAAATAAACGAAAAGATTATTTGGTGAAGAAAAGGTGTTGACACTGAAAAAAACGGGTGATATTATATGGGTGAAAAAAATATTATAATTATGAAATAAGAAACAAGGCAGGAATCTGTTTTAAAAATAAACAAGAAAGGAGAAATCAATATGAATCATGAGATGCCAACGATTCAAAAAGCTGTTTTGATTGATGACCGGCGAATTGAGCTGTACTGGAATACACAGGTGCGTCGCGCCGACTGCGAGAAAAACTTCCTGGTAAAATATGACGGAGAAAAGCAGGAACTGTTTCACTGGAAGAGCGACATGGAATGGAGCTATGGAACCCTTTACCAGAAAGAAACCATGCGCACGACCTTGTCGCTTTCTAAACCGGTGGATGTCAGTTGTGCATCAAAGCTGACCGTGCAGGTGCTCTCAGAGGTGGAAGATCTGCAGGATCGGCCGGCGGATTATACCAAGGTTTATCCGGTGGTATATGAGCCATATTACGTCACCGAGCTTACAACCAACTGCGGCATTGTAGTGAAGGCGGGCAAAACAGTGCAGCGAAGCAGCGTGGAAAAAGCAGCTGTCATCATTGACATGATGCTGGAAAAACTTCCGCAGGTTGCACAGGAGCTGGTTCGACGGGGAGCATCGGTTGCCGTGTACGGACTCAAGGAGAATGCTTTTGATGTGCCAGGACACCGGATGGGTTATCTGCTGGCGACGCGGCATATCGAAGGTTTTGGCGGTGAGATGACCAATCCGCTTTCGTCCATTTCGGAGGCAAATGTCATCCGACTGCGCAGCGGAAGATATGCGACCAGCTATCCTCATGAGATGATTCTGGTGCACGAGTTTGGTCACGCCATCCACCTGGTAGGTATGGATGGACTGGAGGACAAAACACTCAGCAACCGTGTCAAGGAATGTTATCAGCACGCAAAGGACAGCGGACTTTGGCATGATACATATGCGATCAGCAACCACGAAGAATACTTTGCAACACTGGGAACCATCTGGTTCAATGTGATGCAGGAAGGTGTGGATGGACGCTGGGATGGCATCCGCGGACCGGTCAACACCCGCAGAGAGCTGGAAGAATATGACCCGCAGGGCTATGAACTGATGAGGGACATCTATCCATATCATCTGCTGCCGGCTCCATGGGATCATAACACCGACCATTATGATATCAACGGAAATCTTCGTGCATCCGTGCAAACGTATGATCTGGGTCCAGATAAATTTGAATGGGATTTTATCAAATAAAATCGTAGAGCAATATTGGGGGAATTCTTATGACAAATCCTGTACAGACAAGTACAAGTCAGGTTGCGCAGCTGCGCAGCCAGAAGAGCTTTTTTGGTCATCCAAAGGCGATTGGAACACTGAGTTTTATGCAGCTGTGCAACTCGTTTGCAAACTACGGCATGAGCGCCATCCTGGTTTACTACCTGTATGCGGCAGCACCGGAAGGCTTGGGTTTCACACAGGAAAATGCAGCTCAGCTGGTTTCGCTGTATTCGGCAGTATCCATTCTGACCGGTATCATCGGCAGCTACGTTGCTGACCGTGTGCTTGGTCCAAGAAAAGCACTGGGTCTGGCAAGAAGCGTTCAGGCTGTTGCATATCTGTGCTTAGCAATTCCATTCTTTGGTGTATACGGCTATGTTGCCAGCCAGGCACTGCTCTGTCTGGGAACCATGCTCTCTGGCCGAAGCCTGGAAGCACTGACCGGCAAAATGTATGAAAAAGAGGATAAACGCCGCGACGGTGCGTTTGCAATCTCGTATGTTATCTCCAATATCGGTGCAGCTGCTCCGGCAATCTCCGGTACCGTTGCATTGATGACCGGCTACAATGTTGCATTTGCAATGTGTGCAGTTTTCGCAGTTCTTGGCGTTGTCAGCTACTATGCAACCGAGAAAAAATTCTTTGGCCCAATCGGTCAGGAACCAGATGACCCGCTGTCTCCAGAGAAAAAGAAATCCTTCATGGTAAAATTTGTGGTTGCTGTGGTAGCAGCTGTTGTTGTAATGGCAGTTCTGTTCACCACCGGTATCCTCACCATCAACGTATTTGCAAACTTCATGAGCACTGCGGCAATCTTTATTCCGGTCATCTATCTGATCTACATCATCAAGAGCCCTAAGACAGAAAAAGAAGAATCCAAACATGTGCTGTACCTGATTCCAATGTACGTATGTAACTGCTTTGCAATGTTGGTATGGACACAGTCCACCTCGATTCTGGCGATCTATGCAGAACAGAGAGTCAACAGAAATCTGTTTGGCTTCGAAATCACACCTGCAGCGTTCCAGACTCTGCCGGCAGTTCTGGCAATTATCTTTGGTATCATCGTCACCGCACTCTGGACAAAACTTGGCAAAAAACAGCCGTCCGCTCCGACCAAAATCGGTATCGGCACCATCTTCTGGGGTTGTGGTCCGCTGTTTATGATTATTCCATTTGTTCTGTATGCAGCAGATGTCAAAGTAAGTCCAATGTGGCTTGTTATGTTCTATGTTCTGATTATCTTTGGTGAGGCAATCACCAATGCGGTTGGCTATTCCTCCGCTTCTCTGGTTGCACCAAAAGCATTTACCACCCAGATGATGACCGTATGGAGCATGAGCCAGTCTACCGGTGCTGCACTGAGCACCCTGGCAGTTAACTTCTATCACGAGGGTTCGGAAGCTACCTACTTCCTGATGATCGGCGGTATCACCTGTCTGATTGGTCTGCTGGTTATGATCTTTGCAAAGAAGATCGAAAAAGGAATGGGTCTTGCTGATAGCAAACAGGCATAATGATTAAAAAACATCCGCTCCATTTTGGTTGGAGCGGATGCTCTGGTTTGAAAGGACGGATGAACGATGAACAGCAGAATGCAGTCGTTAAAATCTTCGATGCAGAAGGATAATATAGAGGCCCTGATTGTCAGCAGAGGATCGGACATCAAATATCTGACCGGATTTACCGGTGAATATGGTGTTGCGGTGCTGCTGCTGACAGCGGACAAAGATTATTTTATTACCGATGGCCGTTTTACCAATCAGGCAGAGCAGGAGACAGAAGGTCTGGAAGTCAGTGCATTTGCCCGCGGTTCCAGCTATTATGGACGAACCGGTGAACTGGTAAAAGCATGTGGTATCAAAGAATGCGGCATCTATGGAGAGGACATCTCCTATGCAGATTATCAGACGCTGGCAAAAGAATGTACAGGAACGCACTTTGTACAGGCTTTTCCTTATGTAGAACATCTTCGCCGGATCAAGACACCGGAGGAAATTGCAACCATTCGCAAAGCCTGCCGCATTTCGGAGCGCTCCTTCTATGCGCTGCTTGATGTGATTAAGCCAGGTGTTACCGAAATTGACATTGCAAATGAACTGGAGTATCAGTTCCGCAGCCGCGAAGGTTCCGGCTTCTGCTTTGAAACCATCGTTGCTTCGGGACCGGACAACGGAGCAAACTGCCATGCAACAGCATCTATGCGCAAGATTCAGGAGGGCGACCTGGTCACCATCGACTTTGGTACCCGTTATCATGATTACTGTTCCGATATCACCCGAACCGTAGCGGTAGGAGAGATTAAAAATCAGGAGCTGCTCAACATCTATCGTATCGTCCGCGACAGCAAGCGGGAGGCGGAAAAGGTATTGGGTCCTGGCCTTGCGATGAGCCAGCTGCACAAGGTCATCAATCAATATGTGGAGGAAAGAGGATATAAAATTCCACATGGTCCAGGCCATAGCTTTGGATTGGATATCCATGAAGCACCATTTATCAGCGCAGCCAACGACTATCAGCTCCAGCCAGGTGTCATCCATACCATCGAGCCAGGCATCTATGTTCCAGGAGTTGGCGGAGTTCGCATCGAGGACGACTACCTGATTACAGAAAATGGATTTGAACGTCTGACCAACATCAGCGATGAATTGATGATCCTGTAATCCAAGAAAGGATGGACAGTATGAATTATACACAGGCAATCGACCAGGTGAGAGATGTCGTCGTCAAGATGCGCTATCTGGAGTCGATCGACAATATTATCTACTGCGATAAATGGCATGTTTGCCCGAAAGATGGATTTTCCTATGAAGCAGAGGTCAACGCTTACCTCGCTGAAATCCGTCACGACCAGCTGGTCAATGACCATGTTGCACAGTTGGTAGCTTATTTTGAAACGGTCGACGACAGCCAGTACCAAAACGATATTGAGCGCGGTATGGTAAACTATCTGACTGCAAAGTACAAAGAAGCAGTGCAGATTCCGGCACAGCTTCAGGCAAGACTCAACAAAGCCTGTTCGGAAGGTCAGCTGGAATGGGAGCGCTGTGTCCATGCAAATGACTATGAATCGTTTAAACCGGTATTAAAGGAAGCCTTTGATGTTCAAAGAGAGATTGCACAGGCAATTGATCCAACAAAGCCGGTTTATCAGGTTTTGGTCAATCGTTTTGATAAGGACTTTACTTTGGAAGAAATTGACGCCATCTTTGAAAAACTCAAGGAAGCAATTCGGGATATTCTGGCAAAAACAGAAGAAAAACGGGCAAAAATTGACACTTCTGTTTTAAAGAACGATGCGGATAAGCAGACCATGATGGAGCTTGTTCGTGAGGTGCAGAACCTTCTGGGATTTGACTGGAACAAGGGTGTCATGTATGAGGTACACCATCCGGTTTGCACCTGTAATGGACCGCGTGACTCAAGACCTTCCACCAATTATTATGAGCTGTTCCGCAGCCTGCTCGCCGCTGCCCATGAAACCGGACATGGTTTGTACAACTATAATGGCAGCGATGAGGTTGCAGCAGCTGGACTTTGGGGTGGAATTGATGGAGCAATGCATGAGTCCCAGTCGAAGTTTTATGAAAACATGGTAGGACGTACCAAGGAATTCTGGACAGCATTTTATCCAAAACTGCAGGAGAAAATCCCAAAATACCGCGATGTAAAGCTGGATGACCTGCTCAGTGCGCTGAATAAACCGATTCCGGGAACCAACCGTCTGAATGCGGATGAACTGACCGTTGACCTGCACATTATTCTGCGCTATGAGCTAGAACGGGATTATTTTGAAGGCAAGGTTACGGCGGATACCATGGATCAGGCATGGAATGCAAAATACAAGGAATATCTTGGTGTAGAGCCAAAAACACATGCAGAAGGCGTTTTGCAGGATGTTCACTGGGCTTCCGGTTATATCGGTTATTTCCAGGGCTACACCTTGGGCGAAATTTATGCAGCACAGATGCGCCACAAAATGCTGGAGGACTGCCCAGATGCCTATGAAAAACTGGCACAGGGAGATATCAGCGTGATCAATCAGTGGCTGAAAGAGCATGTCCATCAGTATGGACAGACCTATTCGGCTCGTGAGACGTTGATCAAAGCAACAGGGGAAGATGTCAATATCCAGTATTATATTGACTATCTCCGCGATAAATTTTTAGGATAATTACTCAAAGACATTTCATGTTTCCAAAAACAGCAGGAGAGACTAAAAGATCTCTCCTGCTGTTTTTATTAGTGCTTTAGCAAAGACAAAAAATAAAGAGAAGACTTTTTTGAAAAGACTGGGTTTTGAGGAGTAATCGTTTTTCGCCTGAAATTTTATGTGAGTTTTCTGATCGTTTATTGCGCTTTCGAGGTCGTGCTTCTGGAAAATGGCAGCGCAGTTTGCAATAAAAAAATCCCGAGTTTTTACTCGGGATTTTTCATGTGGGTATTAAAGGTTATCTTTTCTTTCTGCCAAAAGCTACCAGACCACCAAGGGAGAGAGTAGCTGCCAGTGCCATAACCGAAACCAAGTTGGAGCTTCCGGTGGATGGGTTGTACTTGTCAGAGCTGGAAGAATTGGTGTTGCCTGCAACAGTGCCGGCGACATTACCGCCCATGACTTTGTCAGATTCATAGCCTACCACATATTTGGAGAAGTGTGGAGTGATAAAGGTGATGCACTTGTTGACAGCATCGTAGGAGGTTTCGCACTCGTACAGTTTGCCATCGTTGTCGATAAAGTATACCACGAGTCCTTCTGCGGTTTCTCCATCCTTCAGTTCGTATGGAATGGTGACGGTTGCATTTCCGCCTTCAAAGTCAGAAATGTATGTTCCGTTGCTGACAAGCAGCAGCTCGATGACCAGATTGTCGCCAACAACCGCTTTCTGTTCTGCAGTGAGTTCATTGGTTTCAACAGGGACAACCTTGAGGGTGACTTCGCCGTCTGCCTGGTCAGCGATTGCCTGCAGTGCTTCTGCATCAAATTTTACGGTTGCAACAGGGGAAGTCAGTACCAACTGCGCATCTTCATTTTCTGCCAGTGTTTCCAAAGAATCGGTTGCGAGGGTGACATACATGGTGGAAACATCCACAGAGCTGCCGAGGTTGATTTCGACTACCGGAGCAGTATCTTTCTTTTCTGCAGTTTCCAGCGCCTTGTCGACAGCTTCTTCCAGAACGGATTCACTTACGGTTGCAGTAAGAGTTTCGTCCTGCACCTTGGTAGGAACCTTGGTGGTTGCGGTTGTAGTGTCATCTTTGGTGACGACTTCCACCTTATTCTGATTGGTTGTGGTAGAAGGTTTGGTGACAACGGTGGTTGTAGTGTCATCATCGTCGTATCTGTCGTTGTTGGAAGGTCTGGATGGAGTGGTGTCTGGGGTGGTATCCGGTTTGGTGTCCGGTGTTGGATCTGGGGTTGGCTGTGGGTCTGGATCAGGAACAACAGGGGTTGGATCATAGACGGTGTAAATATCGCCATTTTGTTTTATTTCAAAACCTTCTGCCAAGTATGGAGTTGGATCAGAGCTAAAATTACCACCGGAAATTTTAGCTGCACCGATCGCGTATTGTTCGTCATTAACCTGAATGGCTGTTTTACCAGTATCTCCTCCGATAAAAGTTCCATCATAAATACATACTGTGGATTCTTCTCCGGCACCGCTGTCAGGTGCTGGATTTCCATTACCAACTAATATTGCTGTTTTGCTACATGATTCAAATGTTCCGCCATAGATATTGGTAGCCGTTTTGTAGGATTCTCCTGTAAAATATCCTGCATAGAAAGCGGATGAACCATTTGTGTGGGTCCCACAAGCTACAGTTTTGTAATTACCATTATAAATATCAGCAGTACCACCAACCACAGCCAGACCGCCTTGTACACCTGTAACCTTTACACTATCTTCTGACTGTCCTTGTATTTTCAAATATGCAGTCGAAGATGAAAAACCGTTGCGAATCGTATATCCCCACCTGTTGTTATCACACGCAGAACAAGACATATTAACGAATGTTCCGGCTGTAATCAGCATATTTCCACGGTTTTCAATGGCTGGAAAAGATTCGTCAGAATAATATCCACCATGAATTTCTGTTGTTGTATTGATCTCAGTTGCTATACAACCACCCCCACCGTAAATCGTAGGATTGTAAAAATAAGCTTTACCACCATTACGATTGTAGAAGTTGCTTGCATCTGAATCCTTTTGGTTAGTATATGTTCCGTCTTCTACGGTCAAAGTTCCAAAATTGTTGACGGTTCCATAACCCTTTGCGCCTGCATTTGTGACATCAACCGAACCGTTTCCTTTGATGGTTAATGTGCCGTGGTTTTCAAAAATTCGTTTCGAAAAGGAACTTGATACTGTTATTGTATGTCCCTGCATATCCAAAACAACGGTAGTTCCCGCAGGGATATCTGTTTGCGCTGAAACAATCACATCACTCATTAAACGTAAATCAATATTACTTGAGGAATTGATTTCTTTCATAGCATCTTCCCAAGAAGAATATTCTGTTCCATTTAAAGAACAGACCGCATTTTCGACTAAATATTCCGGTACATCAACCGTTCCATTCGCTCCACTATTCTGAGAGACACTATTGTCGGCGGGCGTTTGCTGACTATTGCCATTCGGATCAGCCGGAGTCTGCTGACTGTCGCCTTCCTCCTGGTCATCGTCTTCCTGCTGACCGTTGCCGTTCGGATCGGTCGGAGTCTGCTGACTGTTGCCGTTCGGATCGGTCGGAGTCTGCTGACCATTGCCGTTCGGATCGGTCGGAGTCTGCTGACCATTGCCATCGGGATCAAGGGCAGGGTCATCGTTTCCCTCGGCGCTGTCTGTGATAGGACTGTTTGTAACAAGGTCGTCCGCAAAGCTCACCACAGCATGTCCAGCCATGTTAAATGTTAACATAGCTGCAATAAGCATAGCAGTAAGCTTTTTCCAGTGTGTTTTCATTTTGCGTTCCTCCTCTTAAAGTTATAAAAGTGTGCAGAAAAGTGTCTCTTATCTTCACACAGAAAAACAAAAATGAACGATAAAATGAAATAATATTCATTAAAAATCATGCTATAAAAAATAGTGTTTGTTCATTTCAACAATCATATACTAGCATTTTTTATTCTATATTACAATAATCTTGCTGACAGTTCAGCATTAAGAACATAAAATATTGAAATTATGGAAAATATCTGATGACAAACAGGGCTAAAAATATCTAATAATAGACTTTTTGATATTTAATTTATTTTTATACAACATTAAATAATGAGATTATACATTATCGTTTTCGCGGGAAACTAGCTGGAGATTAAACAAAATACAATCCGATATTGTGATGTTTATGTTTTACTAAAAATTCCCACATGAGTCAAATTGGAAAAAAATTTCTGTCTATTTTTCTAAATTGCTGTACAATACGTGAAGGATAATGTTGAGGAGATGAAGTATTTATGATATAGTGTAGATAACCGTAGTATAACCTTTAAGCGAAAGGTTGGTAGAGTATGGATATAACAAGGGCAGTTGAACTATTGAGTGCAGTGGCACAGGGAGTAAATCCGTTTACCGGAGAAATGTTGCCGGAAAGTTGCATATGCAATCAGGTGGAGATAGTAAGGGCTTTGTATTGTGTTTTAAATGAAGTTAGGCTGTCATCGGACAGGAAACAGAGATCTCAACCCGAGAATGCGGGAAAACCGTGGACAAAAGAGGAAGAAGAACAGCTGCTTCAGGAATACCATGAGAGTATGACGATTTCTGGCATGGCTAAAATCCATAGGCGCAGCAGAGGAGCGATAGAAACAAGACTGGTAGACCTTGGGATGCTGGAGAAAAGCTACTTTAGAAGGTGATTTTTGTATATGGAGGAGGATAAAAATATACAAGCCTTTTCCTAATGCAGTACAGTCCATGTTCAAAAATGGAAAGAATATCTGCACATATCAAAATAGAAGGAAAAATATAAGTTGAAGCATACATCAATAAAACGGGACATTGCCTGTAATTTACAGGCAATGTCCCGTTTTATTTAATAAAGAAGTAAAGATCGGTCATTAAATAGCGCGAAAACAAGTGGCTGGATTTGTGCGGAAACTTAAAAGAGAGAACTTTGCAAATCTGGAAACCGGTTGGACGAAACGGGAAAAGCCAGATGGTATGATAGGGATACAGTAATCAACCTACTTTTCAGGAGGTGTCAAAGATGGAGTGGCTTAATTGGGTTGAACAAGTACTTCGAAAATATGCGCAGTTTAATGGACGCAGCCGCAGAAAAGAATATTGGTATTTCATGCTGTTTTATTATTGCGTGGTCCTTGCCTTTTCGCTGCTGTCGGTGGTTGTGCTCGGCTTGATTCTGCTGAACATTTTTGTGTTGGCAATGTTTATCCCCTGTCTTGCAGTAACAGTGCGGCGACTGCACGATATCGGAAGAAGTGGAGTATGGATGCTGATCGGACTGGTACCGGTTTTGGGATGGGTGCTTCTGGTCATCTGGCTGTGTCAGGAAAGCGAGCCAGGGGATAACCGCTATGGTCCAAATCCCCTTGGACAAAAGGCTGCCTATCGTTCACCTGCACAGAGGCCGGTTGTCAGTCAGGGCACGCTGGCAATCAAATGTGTGTCGGGAACACTGCGAGGACATACCTACCGCATTGGCAGCGAGGGAATTGTGTTGGGACGCGCGCCAAACTGTGCTGTCCGCTACGGAGAGGGAGTTCCTGGCATCAGCAATCAGCACTGCTGTGTGCGGCAGGAAAGAGGCGTTCCGGTTTTAATCGACCTCAATTCCCGATACGGAACCTGGTTGGAAAACGGCAAGAAACTGCCGCCCAACTATCCAGAGTATCTGAGTGTTGGAAGCAAGTTTTATCTGGGTTCACCATCCAATATGTGCCAGATTATCTATATGTAAGAGAAAACAACAGGGAGGAAATCAATTATGGCAGAAATACAGAAAAAGATTAAAATTTGCCCGAACGGACATCCATACGATCCCAGCCGGTTTGAAAGCTGTCCTATCTGCAGCAACGGCGGATTTGCACCTACTCTCGACCCATTTTCGGCGGACCCAATGGGTGCAGATTTTGACATGGGAGCACAGAACAATGGTTCATTTGCACCGACAGCACCGCCGGAAGGTGGATATCAAAATCAAGCGTATGCTCCCCAAGGAGGTTACAGCCGATTTGAACCAACCGCCATCCCAGAGGTGCGCTATTCGGGAAGAATGCAGGAAACGCAGTCGGTTGACCCGTCCACACCGGCCGGAACCTCCTCTCCGGTTGTCGGATGGCTGGTAGCGGTGGATGGTCCTTGCCGTGGAACCGACTACCGTATCCGCGTAGGCTACAATTACATCGGAAGAACCAGCGGCGATATCTGTATCCATGGCGATGCGACCATCTCGGCGGAACGGGATTGCAGCGTGACCTATGTTCCGCAGACCAGAGGATTCTATATTGCGCATGAATTGGGCAAAAATCCGCTGCTGCTCAACGGCAAGCCGGTTATTCGGGAAGCAGAGCTGAAGAGCTATGACCGCATCACGATAGGAAGCACCAACCTGATATTCATTGGATTGTCGGGAGAGCAATTTGACTGGAGTGATAATTAAACGATGAATTGGATGAATTTCTTTCTTACGGTTGAAACTCCCGAGGCATCTGCTCCCGAACAGAATTTATTGAACCTGGAATTTTCTACGACGGAGATCGTGCTCGGTGTTCTTGTCCTGCTGGCATTGTGTGCGGCGTTGTTTTGGTTTATTCGCAAAAAGCGGCAGCCTCAAAGGACGGGAAATCTGCATCCGGCTGTTATCCAACAGATACGAATTGGCAAGGTTCATGGACAGGGTGCAAGGAGCTACCAGCAGGACAGCTTCGGTGTTTCTGATCCGGAGATGCTCAAAGGAAACGGGCTGTTGGCGGTGGTTGCCGACGGAATGGGCGGACTTTCGGACGGAGATAAAATCAGTACCGCCGTTGTCGAGACGGTGCTGGATGGATTTACCTATTCACAGGGCCAAGGCACACCGGAACAGGTCCTGCTGACTTTGACCCAGTGGGCAGTTCGGGAGGTCAATCGCTTTTTGGGACCTGACCACTACCGCAGCAGCGGCTCGACCATGGCGATGGGAATGATCCGTGACGGGCGTTTTTCCTGGGTCAGCGTCGGAGACAGCCGCATCTGCCTTTATCGCGGCGGACAGTTGATTCAGCTCAACCGTGAACATGACCTGAAACAAAAACTGGCCTTGCAGGCAATCAACGGGGAAATTTCGCTGCAGGAGGTTTATACCAATAAACAGAAGGATGGTCTGGTCTGTTTCATGGGAATGGGAGCGCTCGATCAGGTGGATTTGCCGTCTACTCCGGTGACGCTGATTCCTGGCGACCAGCTGATCATTATGACCGATGGCATCTACAATGCGCTGGAAGAATCGGAAATCTGTGCGGCATTGGACAAGGGAGCAGAAGGTGCGCCGGCGGAACTGGAACAGGCGATCCAGAAAAAGGCCTATCCAGATCAGGACAATTATACAGCAGTGATCCTGTCCTGTGAGACACAGCCTGCTTCGACTGGACGTTAAGGAGAAAGGAGCCGTACATCGTGATGAATACGTACAGCTATACAGATATTGGTGGGCGCCCACACAATGAAGATGCCGTTTGTATCCGGCAGACGGGAGAGAATCAGCTTCTTGCCGTACTTGCCGATGGATTGGGCGGACATGGCGGCGGAGAAATCGCCTCCGGCATTGCAGTGGAGACACTCGACAGCGGATGGACTGGGGTTTCCTCACCGGCTGTTTTATACGACCTGATTATGCAGGCACACCGCAAAATCCTGTCTGCTCAAACACCTGTCTGCAGGATGCGCTCCACCATCGTGGCACTGTCGGTGGGAGCAGGCCATGCTGACTGGGCCTATGCGGGAGATTCGCGCTTGTACCAGTTTTACAACGGTGAGCTGGTGCGGCAGACACGGGACCACAGTGCCTCTCAGGTAGCGGTGATGATGGGAGAGATCACACAGGACCAGATCAGATTCCATCAGGACAGGAGCCGGCTTTTTCGGGCGCTTGGACAGGATGGCGGCTTGAATGTGGATACCGGAAGCGTGGATCTGACCCCTGGAAATTATGCCTTTTTGCTATGCAGCGATGGCTTTTGGGAATATGTTTATGAGCAGGAGATGGCGGCATCCCTTGCGCAGGCAGCTTCTCCCAAGGACTGGGTAGAACGGATGCGCAGTTTGCTGCGTCAAAGAGCACCCGAAAACAACGACAACAATACGGCGGCAGCTGTCTGGCTTACCGTATAGGAGAGGAGCAGATGAGGAAGATGAAAGGAAAACTCAAGGGGATTATTCTCTTTTTATGTGTGATACTTTGTGTTTTATGTACTGGATGCCAGCAAAAAAAGGGCAGCGCACTGGATGCCAAAAACGGCGTCGCCCAGGTCATCTGCACCGTGCGGGATGAAAGCGGCAACCTGGTGACAGGCGGCGCGGGCAGCGGATTTTTTGTTGGTGAACAGGGCAAAAATCCAGAATATATGATTACCAATCACCATGTCGTTGAACTTTATCTGGCTGCCGGTTCCGGTGAATGGGTCACGCTGGACATTGGTGAAACACAGATGACGGTAAAGGCGTATGTGGATGTCTATTTTGACCGCGATGATTTTGTGCAGGCAAACGTCGTTGATTTTAATGAAACGGCGGATATTGCCATTCTTCGCCTGAGCCAGCCAACCGATCAGCGCGTGCCGCTCAGCCTGACCGAACCCACCGATGAGATGGTCGGTTCCTCGGTCTACTGTATTGGCTTCCCTGGTTTGTCGGACAATATGCTGATCGACGCCACCACACAGAGCGGTCTAAACGATATGACCGTCACCAGCGGCACCATCAGCCGGCTTGTGACCTCGTCCGGCTCGGGTGTTCGTCGGATACAGACCGATGCCGTCATCCAGCATGGCAATTCCGGCGGTCCGATGGTCAACGAAAGAGGAGAGGTTCTGGGTGTAAACTCCTGGATGGTCTCCGATTCTGACACGCAGGAAACGAACTACTACGCATGCGATATTTCAGAAGCAATCCTGTTGTTAAATCAGAACAACATCCGGTATATGATGTCGACTGAATCGAACACCAGCGCAGGTTTGCTGCCGGTGGTTGCGATTGTCGGCGTTGTTGCTGTTGCGGCAGTAGTGGTCATCGTGATTGTTGTTAGCAAGAATAAACGTCCAAGTCAGCCCGATGCAGTACAGCCGCCAGTGGAACCACAGCCAGCCATTCAGCAGCCGGTGATTCAGCAGCCGGCCTCTGCTGCTACGAATCCGAATGATTCCGGCTATCGTCTCCAGTGTACCTCCGGCGCCCTTGCAGGCCAGCGCTTTATGATTCGGCAGGATACACCGCTTGTGTTGGGACGAAACAGCGATGTATGCAACGTTGTATTCCCAGGCACACCTGGTGTCAGCGGAAAACATTGCGCTGTATGGTGTCAGCATGGTAAGATATTCTTACAAGACTTGAGTTCCAGCCACGGCACCTATCTGCTGCCGGGAACCCGCCTGCCGTCCAATCAGGCAATCGAGATTAAAGTGGGCGATGGATTCTATCTTGGCTCCAGTCAGGAGAGCTTTGTCATCACAGAAAGGCGGGGATCGTAATCATGGAGAATACGCAGCATACACAGCACACACAGCACACGATCATGGACCCTTGTCTTCCGGCTGGAACGGTCATCAGTGGACCCAGACACAGTTTTACACTGGAAAAGGTGCTGGGAAAAGGCGGCTTTGGAATTACCTATCGAGGAAGAGAGAATTCCTCCGGCAGACCGGTAGCGATCAAGGAATACTTTCCAAACCGCTGTCAGCCTTGCAGGATGCCCAATGGAAGCATTGTTCCTTTGACACAGTACCAGCAGGTATATCAAAGCGGAAAGAAGAGCTTTTTAAACGAGGCGGCAATGCTGCGGGCATTGGACGATATTCCTTCGGTTGTACGGATACTGGATTTTTTTCCCGCCAACGAAACAGCCTATATGGTGATGGAATTTTTGGATGGAACCAATCTGCGGCAGATGGTCGAGCGCGGAGGACGGATTCCCGTCCATGTCCTCCGGTCGCATCTGACGCCGTTGATTCGAGATATTTGCACGATTCACGAGCGTGGTGTGCTGCATCGTGACATTGCACCGGACAACATCATGTGGATGCCGGACGGCACACTCAAGCTGATGGATTTTGGCTGTGCCCGTGCGATGGAGGACGGCCGCTCGATGACGGTGCAGTTAAAACCAGGATTTGCACCGACAGAACAGTATGGTTCACACGGTCAGGGAGATTATACCGATCTGTATGCACTGTGTGCAACGATTTACTACTGCATTACAGGAATGGTTCCTCCGGCAGCGCCGGAACGGCAGTTTGCCGTATATGACAATAAGCCGGACCCGTTGGTCTGGCCGCATGACCTGGATGTTCAGGTCAGTCCCGACTGGGAAGCGCTGCTGATGTGGGGATTACAGCTGAATCCCGAAATGCGCCCGCAAAAGGTACAGCAGTGGCTGGAACGGGCCGAAGGACTGACCGTCTGGTCAAATACCGAAATGACGGACACCGAGATTGATCCAGATCCTAAACCTAAACCTGAACCAATTCCTCCGCAGCCGGACTTGAAAAAGTCGGTGCTGCACTGGATCGTCATTGGCTTGTGCGTATTGGCAGCGGTGTCGGCTGTTTTTGGGCTGGCACAGCTGATCTAGGGTGATGCATAAGCACTGAGAACAAGGAGGTTGCAAAAGTGAAGCCAAGTACGCAATATTGTCCGTATTGCATGACACCCATAAAAGATGGAAAAATATGTCCACGCTGCGGGCTGACTGCGGGGAATTACGTTCCACAGCCCCACCATTTGCGCCCTGGAACCCTGTTGATGGACCGATACCTGGTAGGACGAGTGCTGGGAGAAGGCGGTTTTGGTATCACCTACATCGGCTGTGACCTGCGGTTGGAGCTGAAGGTGGCGATCAAGGAATATTATCCGGTGGACAAGGTCAGCCGAAATACCGCTGTTTCCGAGGAATTGGTTAGCTTCAGCGTTGCGCCGGCACGTTCCGGCTTTGAGCGCGGCAAGACAAGATTTCTGCAGGAAGCCAGAACAATGGCAAAGATGGATAAACAGCAGGTGATTGTGGGTGTTCGTGACTTTTTTGAAACAAACAACACCGCCTATATTGTCATGGAGTATATCGAGGGTACGACCTTTACCGATCTGGTGGCGCAGCGCGGCGGTCGGATACCGCCGGATGAGCTGTTCACACTGATAAAGCCATTGTTCAGCGCACTGTCCAACCTGCATCGGGCAGGACTGATCCATCGGGATATCTCGCCTGACAATCTGATGCTGGAGGATGGAGAGGTGCGGCTGATTGATTTTGGCTGTGCAAGGGATGTCGAAAATGGAAATGAGACTCTGACCATCACACTGAAACATGGTTATGCCCCGATTGAGCAGTATCAGACGGCGGGTGGACAGGGCCCCTGGACCGATGTTTATGCGCTTTGTGCGACGATCTATTTCTGTCTGGTCGGACAGAAGCCGCCGCAAGCACTCAACCGCATCGGCTCGGAGAAATCGCTGATCCTGCCCAGCAAATTGGGAATTAACCTGTCGCCGCAGCAGGAAGAGGCGATCATGCATGGGCTGAATCTGTCGCCTAAAAATCGCTATCAGAGCATGGAGGAACTGCAGGGAGCGCTGTATGCACCGTCTGTCTTGATTCCTGAGCCAGATCCCATCATTACACAGGATGATGATTTAACAAAGGATATCTCGCAGGAACAAACATTGGATGGACCAACACCTATGCCTCTGCCTGATCCCAAGAAGGATTTTTGGCGGCGAAGCCTTGCTTTTGCTCATCGCCATATCCTGTCCATCAGCGCCGGAGCGGCCGTATTGTTGTTGCTGATTCTGGCGGTACAGCTGATTCCTGGGAACACCTCTGTTGAGAAGGGAAACACCATTGTGCAGTCTGAGCAGTCATCCGCTGATGAGGTGCAGGAAGAGCCCAGCATCAACTGGGAGGAGGCTCATCTGCTGACGGCACAGGAGATGACGATGGAAGGCTTGCAGCAGCTGATGGACGATCCGTCGGTGACAGCGCTGGTTCTTCCTTCGGGTGTATCCGGTCAGATTTCCTATTTGCCGGATGGCAGTCTTTTTACCTTGACCAAACCCATGCAGATTCAGGAGGGCGCTCAACTGGATGTGGACGCTCTGTGTATCGACGGAGAAGGCTTTATCCAGGTTCAGGGAAGTCTGGTGCTGGACGACGGCAATCTGCAGATGAAGGGAGAACAGCTGCGGCTCAGTTTTCCAGATGGACTGGATGGACACCTCAGCTGTGCGCGCGGATTTCTCTGGATGGAAGGCAGCCAGAACCTCAAAGCCGAAGATCAGTCGGCGCTCAGAAATATCGGTGGCTATTCGCTGGTATTTAAGGAGGAGATGGATAAAGCCAGAGAGGTGACCAGCTTACAGGAATTGATTGCGTGTGTGGATCAGGAAATTCCACAAGGCATCAAAATCACCAAAGACATTACGCTGGACCGAGAGATTTCCCTTGCTTGTCCGGTTTATATTGCAGAAGGTGTCACCGTTTCTGCCGACTATGTTGAGGGACAGGAACCGTTTAGTTTGGTACTGTATGCAGATACATCGGTTCTGATCAACTATGGAAGCTGTGAAGCAGGCGTCTGGATGGATCAGGGAGCTGCATTTATCAACTATGGAAGTTTTTCGGGAAGAAAAGACAGCGATACAGCAAACGGCGGTGTCTGGCTGTGTGAAGACAGCTATTCGGTCATCTATAATGAAGGATATATGCTGCACAGAGATTGTTCTCGTCTCTGGCAGAATAACCATCTGCTCAATACACCGAATGGAACATTGGATGCGGAAAACTTCTTTTTGTTGAATGCAAGTCTTTCCAACTATGGAACGATCACAGCAATGGGAAAAGAGGAGTCGCTCAATCTGAACACCGGTTCCCGACTCCATAACTTTGGAACCTTGACGGTGAACAGTCAGGCAGGAATTTGGAACGGCGGCTTGCTGTACAACAACGGAAACCTGCTGGTGGAATCCGAAGGCAAGCTGTGGAATGAGTATCTGGTTGAAAATGATTTCGGTACCCTTCGGGCAGAAGCGGGAGCAATACTGTTAGGCCCTCCTGGGTTTATTGATCAGCCGGCCAATGGCGGATATATTTCGACCGGCGGAACGGTTGAGCTGCTGTGCAGCGATCCACCGGTGGTTTATTCGGTTGCCAATGAGCAGCAGGTAACGGAGATTGCTCAAAATGCTTCGGCAGCTGCAACGCAGGAGCAGCTGGACAGCCTGATGAATGAGATAGATGTTGATGCGATTGCGATTTCAGGCAATGTGACCTATACCGGCGAGTGCAAGATCACCAAGGATCTGTACATCACCGGCAATCTGACCGTTACTGACGGCGATCTGGTTTCGGTTGCAAGCAAGGTAATTCTCGCAGATGGAGCCAGCCTGACAGCGGACGGCGTTACCTTGCTGGATGGTGCAGCAATGCAGCTGGATAGCAGCACCCTGACCGTAGCAGAAGGCGGACAGATTTATCTGGACGGCAGTGTCCTTCAGGGAAGCGGCGACAGCCGCATCCAGGCAGTCGGAACAGAGATTCAGCTGAGGAATCATTCGCTGATCGTGCCTGAGGCCGATTGCAGCAGCGAGTTTTTCTCGGCGGACAACAGCCATCTGCACATTGCAGATCAGTCGGCGGTGCTGATGCCAATGAGCAACAGCATGACGGTGCTTTCGGACGTAACAATGGATATCGAGGATGCCCGTTTTTCCGGCGGCGGCAATCTGATGCTGCGAAGCTGTACGCTGAATATCGGTCAGGGAGGCATCTTTACTGAAGCTGGAAATGATCTTTGTCTGGAAAACAGCACCGTTTCTATTGCAGAGCAAGCAACGGTGTTCAGCGATTACTGCAACGTACAGCTGCGAGGTACGACAATCACCAACGACGGATTTTTCGTTGTTGGCGGATGGGATGAGATAACGTTCACGCAGCAGGATAGCGTGATCTACAACAACGGCAAAGCAGAGATTAATCCGCCCCATACGATTACAGGTGAAAGTAAGATCTATAATAAGGGAGCCTTACAAACAGCCCCTGACCATCCCTTTGACACAAAGTGGATTGAGGGAAATGCGCAGCAGGCTTTGGCTTAATTGCTGATAAAAGATAAAAAACAGTCCGTGGAATTTTTCCACGGGCTGTTTTTTTATCTTTTATCAATTACATGCCTTCGTACATCAGAGAGATGACCTGTTCGAGCCGTTCGCTCATCGGTTCTTCCTCTCCGGCGGCGCCGATCGCATACAGAATCAGCCAGTCGGTCACATTTCGCGGATCGAGCAGTGCCATTCCACAGTCGGACAGCATGGCGTTGAGTGTCCACCAGTGTTCCTCAACCCGCTCCTGAATCGTCATGTTCTCTACATCATCCTGCGAGAAGTTGTCGGAAACAACCGACAGGTCCTCGGTGATCACATAGAGAAGCAGCAGCAGCTTTCTGGGAACGTCCACCTTATGACTGCGGATGTTTTTTATCGCGGTGGTGTTGGGCCAGTTCTGTTTGATCAGGCGCTGCACCAGCGAATAGTTCTGCCTGTTTTTGCCGGATGGCATACGGAGGGAGAGGTAGGTCTGCATCACCGTTTCCAACGAATAATATGGTTCCGAAATATCAATCCATTCCGGCACCGGATGGATCAGCAGCGAAAGAAACTTATCAAAATAATAATATGCCCGCAGATGCTGGCAGCCAAATTTATCCAGATTGTTCAGATAGCAGCTGCGCAGCTCCTCTTTGGAGTTGACCAACAGAAAATTGTTCTGGATTTCCTTGGTCAGATGAGAACTGGTAGCACCGTCAATTTGGTTAAAGCCAGGAGCAGGAGGCAGGCTGTCAAAAAACTCGCGTGCATCCTGATAAGCATATCCGTTGCGCAAAAACCAGGCATACACCACGTCATGTCCATCCCGATACTGGATGCCATAGTCAGTGCAGAGGCTCAACAGATAATCCAGCTGGGATTCGCCAAATCCCAGCGCATATCCGATTCGGAAGATGTCCTCTCGATTGGTCGGCAGATTTTTATCCGTCAGCCAGTTTTTGATTTTTCGGACGACCGATGGAGGGTTGACATCCGGCATTTCTGACAGAAAAAAGTCTGTCAGTCGTACTTGCAGGTCGTCTCCTCCATACATCTGATGAAGAACGTCACTGAAGGTGCGGACAGGCAGCTGATTGTCCTGCAGGTATGCAACGGCCATGGCAGGAGACATGTGTCCATATAAAACGCGATTATATTCTGCGGCAGAAGTAACGGTAAGCTGTCTGTTCATCTACTTTCTTCCTTTAAAATATAAAATAATCTCATTATAAGATACTATATTCCAGAAAAGTTGTCAATATAAGCGATTATGCGGCTGAAGAAATGCAGAGCAAGGCGAGCAGATTGCTGTTATCTACCTTGGATTTATCGCATGAAAATCGGGATGATGATTTTATGAAAGGCTGGTCTTGGTTGGGAAAACTGCGGTCACAACAAGGAGAAAAATCAATGGATTTTCCTATAAAAAGAGTTCCTTTTTGTAAAGAGATGTCCTTAGCGACTGCACTCGGAAACATGTCTCATTTTTGTTATCAACTCGTCTGCTTCGATAGGAGTATAGCCGATTCGCTCCACACAGACGCAGGCGCTCTGCCGGCTGACATCCCGATAGCTGGGATTTGCATGGACATGCCCATAAAAGTTTGCATACGGCATATTTGTACAGATATACATCGGCGCATGGGATAGGATGAAAAATTCACGAAACAGGATCGGGTAATTGATTGCCTGCTCAAATCCCATTTCTTCCCATTGTTTGTTGGTGTAGTTCTGGTCGTGGTTGCCCATAATCAAAACTTTCTTTCCATTGAGCGCCGCTAAAATCTCGCTGATTCGTTCCGGTTCATAGGAGGAAACATCTCCCAGGTGGAACACCGTGTCCTCTTTTGAGACCACGTTGTTCCAGTTTTCGATGATCGCTTTGTCCATCTCCTCCACCGAGGCAAAAGGACGATTTTCATACCGCAGGATGCGGTCATCTCCGAAGTGGGTATCTGAAATCAAAAAAACTTTCATCGTTATCTCCTGTTAGATTTCGATATAATCGAAGGCTTTCCGAATTTGTGTTTCGATCTCTTTTTCTCCCTGCCACTCGGTGCAGTAATTTAAGCACCGGCACAGGTACTGTGTGTTGTTCTTCATGACATTTTTCCGGTAATGTACATGACCACAGATGGCGTATGCTACCTCATATTTTTCATAAAGAGCTTCGTACTGCTTGCTTCCTAAAAAAGCATTGAAATAGCTCCAATCCGGTTTCTGGGCATCCAGCCTTGTCTCATCCACACAAAATTCCTGAATCGGCAGCATGTGGGTTACGACAATCTTCTTTTTGTGAGGATAGCGAGCCATGGTTTCTTCCAGAACTTTTAAGGATGCGGATGTTCTTCCCAGATTGTCCGATGTCCAGCAGTTTTTGATTTTATCCTGCCAGGTGCGTCCATCCATCTGCATCTGCTCGAAATCAGCGAAGGTGTATTTTTCATGGTTGCCAAAGGAATAATCGTACCATCCAACGTCACCGATGATGACCCAGTCTGTAAGTTCCAGCGGCTTTTCACAAAGACAGTTTAGGTCCTGCAAAAACAGCTGGTAAATTTCGTCGGTCGATGTAAGGTCGATATGATCGTTCCAGAGATCGTGGTTTCCTGGGACGTATCGGTATGCAACATTTCCAAATTGGTTTAATGCAGCAACCGATTCGATGGACTGATATGCGTTATTGTGGATATCTCCTGCAATCAAGACCAGGTCGCAGCCTTCCTGTGCTGCCACATGGTCCAGTGTTTTTAAGACGTCGTAGTCCTGATTGATGTCCACATGAATGTCGGATATAATGCCTATTTTCATCGTTTTTTCTCCATGGATTCCTGATAGAATTTTTGAGCGTAATGACAGGCAATCTGTCTGCCATCGGGCAGCTCCTGCAGTTCTGGGCGAGCCGATGAACACAGCTCGGTGCAGTATGGACAGCGTGTGTGGAAGGTGCAGCCGCTTGGCGGATTGGATGGGCTTGGCAGCTCGCCGGTAATCTGAACCTTGCCGCTGTCAGCATCTCCAACATTCATCGACGAGGAGAACAGCATTTTGGTGTAAGGATGAATTGGGTTTTTGGACAGGGTAACAGCGTCACCCAGTTCCACGATGGAGCCCAGGTACATAACGCCGATGCGGTCCGACATGTAGGACACGACGTTGAGGTTGTGGGAAATAAACAGATAGGTGAGACTGAATTTTTCCTGTAAGTCGTGCAGCAGGTTCAAAATCTGGGCCTGAACCGAAACGTCCAACGCAGAGACAGCCTCATCACAGACCACAAATTTTGGATTTAAAATTAGCGCAATCGCGATAGAGACACGCTGACGCTGTCCGCCGGACAGCTGGGAAGGATAACGGTCTTTATAGCTTTCGTCCAGACCGACCAGGTCCAACATCTCATCGACAATCTTTGCCCGCTGCTCTTTGCTTAAATTTTTGCGATGGATAATCAAGGATTCTTCCAGAAGCCATCCGATTTTTCTCTTGGGATTCAGCGAAGAATAGGGGTCCTGAAAGATCATCTGTATTTTCTGCGGGATTTCCTTGCGCGCTCTTTTGTTTTTAAAAATGTCCTCGCCCTCAAACAGGATTTTTCCCTTGGTTGGTTCCAGGAGGTTGACCAGCATCTGTCCAAAGGTGGATTTTCCGCAGCCACTTTCTCCCACCAATCCGAAGGTTTCTCCCTGATAAATTTGCAGCGAAATATCATTAACCGCTTTTACAACGGATTTTCTGTCGTCGGTATAGATCTTTGATAAATGATTTGTTTGCAGTAAAACGTTATTCAAACCTTATTCCTCCAGGTTATCCAGGGTGTATTTGTGGCAGGCGATCTCACGCTGTCCAAGTGCAATCCTCTGTGGCGTGATCTGTGTGCAGCAGTCCATACATTCATTGCATCGGTTTGCATAGATACAGCCGACCTCTGGACGTTTTTCCAGAGGAGGGACACTGTGCTTGATATTTTCCAGCCGCTGTCCCTTTTTGCTGATGTCCGGCAGACAGGCCAGCAGACCTTTGGTATAGGGGTGTTTTGGATGCTGAATAATCTGCGCGGTGGGTCCGCTTTCCACGATGGAGCCGGCATACATGACGTGGGTTCTGTCACAAAGGTGGCTGACAACCCCCAAATCATGGGTGATAATCAAAACGGCGGTTCCTGTTTTGGTGCACATCTCCCGAATGATCTCCAGGACCTGTGCCTGAATGGTGACATCCAGCGCGGTGGTCGGCTCGTCTGCAATCAGCAGCTTTGGCTGGTTGATCAGCGCAAGACAGATCATGATTCGCTGTCTTTGTCCGCCGGAAAGCTGGTGTGGATAGCAGTTGTAAATTCTGTTTGCATCCGGCAGACCTGCAAGACGGATCATTTCCAGCGCTTTGTTTTTAGCTTCTGCCTTGGGTACACCGCGGTTGAGCGCATTTTCTGCAATCTGTCTGCCCACCTTCATCAGTGGGTTTAAGCTGGTCATCGGTTCCTGAAAGATCATCGAAACATCTTTTCCGCGGATGGTGTTCCAGGCAGCATCGTCTGCCTGTGTCATATCCTGGCCATTGACCAGGATACTGCCTGCCTCCAGTGAAGCAGTCTGAGGTCCCAAACCCATCGAGAAGGAGGCGCAGAGTGTTTTTCCGCAGCCACTTTCTCCTACCAGTGCGACCAGTTCTCCGGCGTTGACCGTCAGGTTCAGATCGCGGATGGCATGGCATTTTTTTCCGTTGATATCAAAACAGATCGACAGGTTGTCGATTTTCAGTACAGTTTTTGTTGTATTATTCAAAGCAATCTACCTCTAGTGCCTGTAAATTTCGTTGAGTCCGTCGCTGATCAGGTTAAATCCCAATACCAGCATGGTGATTAACGCCGCTGGGATGACAACGTACCAACCGGCTGTCAAAATGGTGTTCTGCGCCTCGCTGAGCATCTTGCCGAAGCTCGGTGTCGGAGGCTGGATGCCAAGGCTCAGGTAGCTCAAGCCTGCCTCGGACATGATGGCGCCGGAAAAGCTCAGTGTTGCCGTTACCGACAGCTCCTGAAGAAGGTTTGGGAAGATGTGCAGAATCATGATCCGCAGATCGGATGCACCCTTGACCTTTGCTGCCTTTACAAATTCGCTGTTGCGGTACTTTAAAAATCCGCTTCGGGACATTCTGGCAAAACGTGGAACGGACATCACACTCAGCGCCAGGATGAGGTTTTGTACGCTGTTTCCGAATACTGCGATCAGCATCAGTGCCAGCAGAACACCTGGAAACGCCATCTGCGTATCAATGAGCTTGGTAATGACGCTGTCGATTTTTCCGCCGTAGTAGCCTGCAGCGCCGCCCAGGGTACATCCCAGCAGACCGCCGCAGATTACAACACAAAAGCCGATAAAGAAAGAAATTCTGGAGCCTACCATTACTCTGGACAGAATATCTCTGCCCAGCTGATCTGTTCCCAACAGATTTTCACGGGAAGGAGGGAGCAGTTCCTTCATGACATCAATCTTGTTCGGATCGGCAGGCAGATAGAAGAATCCGACTACCATCAGAAGGAACAAAATGCTGACCATAATCAATCCCAGTGTGAAGTTGCGATTGGAAAGATATTTTTTTAATCTGTTCTGTTTCAAAGTATTTCTCCTGCCTAGCTATCTTTTTGTTTTAATTCTTGGGTCTATGATCGAATATAAAATATCAACACCAAAGTTGCAGATGACGACGATGCCCGCCAGATAGACGGTCAATCCCTGAATCAGTGGCAGATCCCTTGTGGTGATCGAGGTGGAAATCAGTTTTCCGATTCCTGGAAGGGAAAATACATTTTCGATGATGATACTGCCGCCCAGAATATCCGCCACCAGCATACCCAAGATCGTGATGACTGGAATCAGCGAATTTCTCAGGATATGCTGATTCATAATGATTTTTTCAGACAGACCTTTGCTCTTGGCTGTTCGGACATAATCCTGTTTCTGCTGGTTGGCGATGCTGACCCTGATGTATCGTGCCAGCACTGCCGAGGAGCCAAATGCGATGGACAACGACGGCAGAAACATTGTCTTGAACCATCCTGTAAGGCTTTCGCTTGCCGGAATATATCCGATCGAATCAAACCATCCAAGGTTGACCGAGAAGATACTGATCAGCATGATGCCCATACAAAAGCTGGGAACAGAAATGCCCAGCTGGGACAGCATGGAAATTCCGGTGGTAATTTTCTTTTTGCTGTTTTTGGCGATAAAAATGCCCAGCGGCAGACCGATCAAAATGGTCAGAGCGATCGAATATACTGCCAGAGAGCTGGTGACAAAGAAGCTTTCCGAAATCAGTTCAGAAACTGCTCTGCTGTAACGATAGGAAACGCCCAGATCACCTTTCAGCGCATTGGTCAGCCAGATCAGGTAACGCTCGACATATCCCTTGTCCAGGTTCATGGTTGCGCGCAGATTTTCAATCTGTGCAGGATCTGCATCTACGCCCAAGATAATCTGTGCCGGATCACCAGGCAGAATCTGGAATACAACGAAGGTGATGATGGATACCAGTAAAATGGTAAAAATAAAACCAAGGATCTTTTTTAAATAGTATTTCATGGGTTCCTTTCTCAGAAAAACAAGCTATGATATTACACCGATACCATAGCTTGTCCTCCTTTTATTGTTTGACTATTTATTGAGCTTCGTAGGAAAGTTTGGAGAAATCAATGAATCCTACCGGATAGAAGGTGTAGCCTTTCAGATCTTTGCGGCAGGCAACGGTCAGGTTCGGGTCGCAGACAAAGACGGCTGCTGCCTGTTCGTTCAAAATCTGCTGGCATTCTTTGTACATGTCAGCACGTTTTGTTTCATCCAGTTCCACTCTTGCTGCCTGAATCAGTTCGTCGTAGCGGGCATCCGAGAATTTGAAGAAGTTTTTGCTGTAGGTGGTTTCAAAACGTCCCAGAACCGAGTCAGGATCAAGCTTACCGGTCAGACCGATGATGGTGGATTCATACTGTGCATTGCTGTATACATCCTCCAGCCAGGTTGCCCATTCGATGGTTTCTACCTGAACATTGATGCCTACCTGTGCCAGCTGATCTGCAAAGATCAGAGCAGTATCGACATGGCTGGTGTAGTTTGCCGGAACGGTGATGGTGAGGTCAAAACCGTTTTCGTAGCCAGCTTCTTTCAGCAGCTCTTTTGCCTTTTCGATATCGGTTGGGTAAGTGTCTTCCAGCTGATCGTTGTAGTAAACTGCCATTACAGGGCTGAAGTTGGAGTACAGCTTGGTAGCATATCCGTCAAATACACCCTCAATGACAGCATCTTTGTCGATGGCATAGTTGATTGCCTGACGTACGCGAACATCGTTGAGCGGCTCAATCGAGTTATTCAGAGCAAAAATCTGTACCATGTTCTGTGCGGAGTTGTAGATGTCGAAGTCTTCTGCCAGTACATTGGCGTTGTCTACCGATACCGATGCAAAGTCGAGCTGTCCGGAGCGCAGTGCTGTGACAACGCTGCTGGCGTCGGTCATGATGTAAACTTCTACTGTCTGGATGGTTCCTTTTCTGCTTTCCTCGTAGTAGTCCTCATTCAGCTCCAGAACAACCTTCTGGCCAGGGATATATTCCTTGAATTTATAAGGACCGGTGCCGATTGGATGCTGGCTCTGCTCAGTGTAACCTTCCGGCAGAACAGCGACGATGTTGCTTGCAAGGAAGGATGCAGATGGCTCGGTGAGCTTGATCTCGAAGGTGTAGTCATCAACGGCGTTGATGCTTTCCACAGAATCAAATTTGCTGGAAGCAGCTTTCTCGCCGTTCATACCAGCCAGATTCTCGTAGGTGTAGAGGACGTCAGCGCTGGTCATTGGTTCTCCGTTGTGGAAGGTGACGTTATCGCGAAGGTGGAAGGTGTAGGTCAGACCATCTTCGGAAACATCATAGCTCTCAGCAAGTCCTGGTTCCAGTTCGCCTTTTTCGTTGTAGACGAACAGACCTTCAAATACGTTGTGGAAAATTGCCTCGGTGTCGGTTGCTGCGGACTGCCATGGATCCAGGCTGTCCGGTTCAGAGCTGATGCTGGTGCGGACAATGGTTGGAACCTCAGCTTCAGCTTCTGTTTTGGTATCAGTTTCGCCCTGAGCGCTCTGCGAGCCTTCGGCGTTTGCAGATGTGCATCCTGTAAAGAATACGGAGCAGGACAGTACGGCTGCCAACATAAAACAAACTAATTTTTTCATACGATCTCCTTTGTTCTTCTTACTCTGTCATCAAATGTTTTTTCATCAAATCGACCACTTCGCTGGCCTGTTCTATCACGATCGGGCAGTCCACTTCTTCGATTCCCAATTTACCCTGATAATTGATGATGGCACAGGGCATCGAGACCTTTTGTGAACCGATGTAATCGTCATAGTAGTTGTCTCCCACATAAAAACATTCGCTTGGATCTGCGCCTGTTAATCGCAGTGCCTCCTGGAAAATTTTTTCGTCCGGTTTTTCCGTACCGACTTCCTCGGAAACTACAACACAGTTCAATCTGGACAGGATGTCATTTTTTTCCAGAACCTTTCTGCAAGACAGGTCCCAGTTGGAAATCAGTCCTGTTTTGATTCCCATGTTGTTCAGTTCATCCAGCATGTTCAGTGTGAAATCAAAGCATCTCCACACAGGTCTTTCCATCTGCTTGAGCTGATTTGAAAAATCCTTCCACACAGATTCCTCACCCAGATACTGACAAACACATCGGTGAAAATCAGAAACGACGCTTTCGCTTTTTTGGCTGAGTGCACCCTGGCGTTCTCTCATGAAGTATTTGTTTGCCAGGTGATAAGCTCTGCTTGCCTGTGAAAGCGAAATATCCTGACCAATTTGCTGGAATGCGGTCTGATACCGGTGCGGCATGTCGTTATGGACAAGCGTCAAACCCAAATCAAAGAAAATTTGCTTTACCAATCAAACCCTCCTAAACTTACTTGTTTTCAACAGTGCTTATTTTATCGTTTTAAAGTAAAGTACAAAAGCGGGTGTTGGTAAAAAAGATGTAAAAAAGCAGCGGGAATTGTAAGTTTTCACAAAGGAATAGAATACACCGCACGCCCGATTTTTGACTCGGGAATATGATAGCTGTATAAAGAAAGATCATTCTACTAAACAAGGAACGGTTGATGCTGTTGATTTCGTAGCGGCATTTACCATGTATTCGGTCGCGAAAAATATCTTCTCTGAAAATACCAAAAGAGGTAAGCCGCGAAATCGGCTTACCTCTTTTGGCATTTTTGTTGAGTAAAGGAAATAGGTTATGTCGTGTGAAAAATGGTAATTGTGATCTTGGTCCCCTGATTGGCGGCACTTTGAATGGAAAATTGAAACTTGTCCCCAAACAGAAACAGAAAACGGCGGTAACAATTTTGCAGGCCGACATGCTGACTTTGCACAGATTCGGAGGACAGCAGGGTGGAGCGGATATACTCCAGCTGTTCGGGTGGAATGCCGATGCCGGAATCCTCGACGGTGATGATGTCGCGATCCTTTTCTCTGGTGCAGCGCAGATAAAGTTTTCCGCCCTCCAGATTGGGAAGCAGGCCGTGTTCGATCGAATTTTCCACCAGAGGCTGTATCGAGAAAAACGGAATCTCCAGGTTTTTGATGTTTTCGTCACATTCTATTTGATAGTCGATATAATCTCCAAACCGCATTTTCTGGATGGTGAGATAGTTGTTGATGTATCCCAGTTCTTCCTCCAACAGGACGGATACCTTCATATTGGAAAGGCTGTACCGCAGCATCTGCGCAAAGGAATTCAGGATTTGCTCGGCGGTGTCATATTCTTCCAGCGACAGCAGGCGGGAGATCGAATTGATGACGTTGAAGATAAAGTGCGGAGTCACCTGCTTTTGCAGCGCATCCAGCTGTGCCAGCTTCAGCTGATTTTCTGCCTTGAGCAGTGCTTCGGACTGTCGAGCAAGCTTCTCCTGAATCTGGGAATACGCTAGCTTTTGAATGACGTAATTTGTTAGGTTTGACAGAGCGGTCGTGGTTGCTTCGATTTTTTTCTGATCCATAATTTCGATTTCACTGTAATAGGAGGCAAGCTCCGGATCGGACAGCCAGTTGATTTCCGATGCAATTTCATCTTCGGGATAGATGTTTTCTTCGGAGCACAGTACCTGACCGGCAGTGATGGCACCCACACACTGATTTTCATAGATCAAAGGGATCTCGATGTTGACAAGGCCGGCATGGCAGATATAGATGCTGGGTTTTTTGGCGGCCAGCGCCAGCTCGATGGCGTGTTTATTGGACAGACTGCAATAGTGTGCACCTTCCGGTGTTTCGTTGATCTTGTTGCAGAAACGGCAGAAATTGCCTCCTGGTCCAATGTGATTGCCCTCGGCATCGGTAAATACAACACCGAATCCCGTCGCAAAGGCGAAGGAATCCTGAATCTCATTTTGAAACTCTTCTGTGATGATAGATCGAAGATCAAATTTAGACATAAATGATTCTCCTATGCGTGTTGATGCCGGTATTCCAACGGAGTGAATCCAACATGCAGCTTAAATACCCGATTAAAATTTGGCGTTGTGGAAAATCCGCAGGAGGAGGCAATCTCCTGGATGCTCAGATCGCTGTGTTCCAGCAGGTATTTTGCATTTTCCAAGCGGCGCTGTGTGATATAGGCCTTGATGGTCATTCCCTGTTTGAGGTGAAAGACACGGGAAATATAGGACGGACTGAAGTGGACAACAGCGGCAAGCTCCTGCAGGGTGATGTCACAATGGGAGTTCTTGTCGATATACTCGACAATCAGCCGGACAGGATCGGATGTTCCTTCGGGTGGTGTATGAGCAAGCGTCTGGGCAAAGGTGGAAGGAGGTGTATTTCGCCGTTCTCGTTTGTCCAGACAATTTTGGATGGCATCCAGTATCTGGGATTCCTTGGCGGGCTTGAGCAGATAGGCATCCAGTCCATAGTCAATCGCCTTTTTAGCGAATTCAAACTCTGCATAGGCGGTGTTAAGCAGGATGATGGTGTTGGGAAATCGCTCCTTGATTTTGTGGGCAGAGCTTAGTCCATCCAGGAAAGGCATATTGATGTCCATGATGATGACATCGGGAGTATATTCCAAAACCTTTTGCAGGACCTCTTTTCCATTTCTGGCTTCCCCGATGACTTCAAAGAGATCGGGATGTTTTTTAAACAACGACAGAAGGTATCTGCGTTCGATATTTTCATCATCAGCGATCAACACTTTCAGCATACGGAGAGCTCCTTTCCGATATAATGTACTATAATGTCCTATGTATTATCTTAATATAAAAATGGCAAATCGAAAAGCCTGATAACAAAAAGTATTAAGAAGATGTCAAAAACTGTAAACATACGGCGAAAATTTTGTATTCTTTTGCAGGAATTGTCGGGTGTGCCTTCGGATATAGAATTTCCAAAAATGTTCTGATATGATAAAGAAAAAACAATTTTCATTAAAGAAAGCGAGGAGTACACAATGAGAGTAAACGATCGTCATGTTTCGTTCTACTACGAAAACGACATGGACATGGGAGAGATTGTCATCGACAAGAAAAAGACAGCGCTGCTTGTCATTGATATGCAGCATGTTTTTATCACCCGTCCTGTCTATGAGAATCCTACCGAGGAACAGAAGAGGGAAGCAGAACGCTGGGAGCCATTTTACAGCAAGGTCGAGCAGGTTGTTGTTCCAAACAATGCAAAGCTGCTGAAAGCATTTCGTGAACAGGGCATGGAAGTTTGCTTTGCAAAGATCCAGTGCTTGAAAAAGAACGGAAGCGATCGCTCTCTGGACCAGAAAGCAACCGGATATAACGAGCTGCTGCTTCCTCCTGGAACTCCTTCGGCAGAGATCGTGCCGGAGCTGGCGCCGCTGGAAGATGAAATCGTTGTAACCAAAACGACCGACAGTGCGCTGACAGGTACTCCGCTGCGCCTCTGGCTGCACAACATGGGCATTGATACCGTGGTCTGCACCGGCGTATTGACCGACCAGTGTGTATCGGGAACGGTAAGAAGTCTTGCAGATGAAAGCTTTAAGGTATGGCTGATCGAGGACGCCTGCATGGCATCCACACAGCGCATCCAGGACAACGAGCTGGAAATTCTGAACAACATCTATTGCCACGTTATCAACACCGAAGAACTGTTGGCAGCGATTCAATAGCAGCAGATCAAAATAAGAAAGGGAGAGTAGTATGGGAGAGCAGAAATTAAAAAGAAATCTTAGCTTTATATCGATGATTGCTTTGGCATCGGGTGCGGTTATCGGCGGTTGGTTGGCAGAAGCTCCCTACTGGTTTTCGGTTACGGGTGCAGGTGCAGCGCTGATCTTTCCAATTTTGGCGGTTCTTCTGATTCCGGTTGGACTTACCTTCGCAGAGCTGACATCCATGCTTCCATTTGCATCCTCGGTTGACATTTGGACAACAAGTGCATTTGGACACAAGATGGGCTTTGCAACACAATGGATGATGTTTTTGGTTCAGGTTGTTGAGCCTCCGATGATGGCATTCATCTTCATCACCGCCATCGGCTACTTTGTACCGATTCCAAAGGGAATGGAGGTCTGGATTGCGATTGCAATCGTTGTCCTCTGGTATATTGTTTCCAACTTCAATGTAGGCATTACCGGTTCGCTGGCAAATATCTTTTTCTTTGCAATGATCATTATGTCCCTGATCGTCAGCGGTTCGCTGTTTTTAAGTGGACATTGGGAAGCAGGTAATCTTACCGCGAATGGTGGTTTCTTCTCTCAGGGCTTCAAAGGTATTTTTGTTGCAATGGCAGTCTTTTCCTTAAAGTTTATCGGCTTTGAGATGACTCCTACCATGATTGAAGAAACCAACTTTCCGGTAAGTAAAATGTGGAAGGTTATTCTCTCCGCGCTGTTTGTACCAGCAATCCTGTATTTTGTCGTTGTTATGGCCATCGGCGGTATGGGCTCCTGGGATGTCGTAGCGGCGATGAATATGCCGGAACCGGAATTTATCAACATGTACTCCATGCCAAAGATTTTGGCAATTCTGGCAATCATTGCAGGTATTCTTCATGCAGTAACAACACTGATGGGCTTCTGGACCTCCTCTGCACGCGTCCTCTACGGTGCAGCACAGTTAAATCAGCTGCCAAAGGTATTTGCAAAGCTCAACAGCAAGGGTCAGCCGGTGGTTGCTAATACCGTTGTTCTGGTATTCACCATCTTCTTCTGCATCTTCAGCGGTGATGACTGGGTTCAGTACATCTATGCTGTATCCTGTATCGCAGCAGGTATCGTTTATTTCATGTGCTGTCTGGATGCACTTGTTTTAAGACAGAAACATCCGGAATGGAAACGTCCATACAAAGTTCCATGTGGAAAACTGATGTTTGTCCTCGGTATGGCAGTTTCTGTCTGGGTCATCATCGGTTCCTGTCTGGAGCTGGCAATCGGCGGATATGTTTCGCTGATTATCTACTGCGTACTCGGCGTTGTGATGTACATGATTATGTCCGGATACAGAAAGAAAAATCCAAAGGAACATGAACTGATCACATTGACACCAGAAGATATCAACAAAGGATATTAAACACCCCCTAAATTGATGTCAATAAAGAATCCGCAGGTGAAATTTGTTTCACCTGCGGATTTCTTTTTGGACAGGAGAACATTTGCGAAATATGGCAGAAAAGCTATAGAAAAAGTCGATGATGGGAGCTTTCCTATTCAAATAATGAATTGGACAAGCGTAGACAATCGTGCTATATTTTGAAAATGTTAAGACTATGTAAAATTCTTCCAGGAAGAATTTGTTAGATCAAAGAAACCTTTGGAGGCACATCATGAAAAAAGTACTTGCAATGCTCTTAGCAGCAACAATGGCTCTGACAGCAATGGAAGGCTGCGGCTCCACCGAGACACAGCAGACCTCTACCGAGCAGACCACCGAAGAAACCACCGAAACAACCGAAGCTGAACAGCCGGCAGAAGAAGCTGAAACAGAAGAAACAGCAGAAGAGACCGACGAATTCCAGTCGGACATCCTGTTCTGCGGTTCGACCTCTCTGTATCCGATCATGTCCTCTCTGGCATCCTCCTTTACCGAGGAGTATGTTACCTGGGATAAGGTAGATTCCTCCTTCCCAGAAAAGAACATCTCGATTTACGTTGCACCAGGCGGTTCCGGCGTCGGTGTCAGCGCAGCTATCGACAAAACTGCTGACTTCGGCATGGTTGCCCGTGATATGAAGGACAGCGAAATCGAAGAGCTGGGCGAAAACTATCAGGAATACATCGTTGCAAGAGACGCTCTGACCGTATCGGTCAATGCTCAGAACCCAATCTGCCAGATCACCGACGACATGTCCACCGAGACCATCCGTCAGATCTTCGCAGGCGAGCTGACCACCTGGGATCAGGTAGATGCTTCTCTGCCGGCAGAAACCATCAACGTTTACATCCGTGACCTTTCCGGCGGCGCTTATGAAGTATTCCAGAAATCGGTAATGGGTGACAGCGAAGTAACCGCTTCCGCAACCCAGTCCGCTTCGATGACCGAACTTGCCACCAACATCGCAAATGACCCATGGGCAATCGGTTATGCAGGATTCGGCGCTTACAACAAGGCAAATGAAGCTGGACAGGTTCTGACCGCAATGAAGGTAGACGGCGTAGAAGCTACCACCGAAAACATCATCAGCGGAACCTATACTATTCAGCGTCCGGTTATGTTTGTCACCGGAGACACCATCTCCGATTCTGAACAGAAATTCATCGACTACATCTTCTCTCAGGTAGGCTATGATGTAGTAGAGGCAAACGGTTATATTCCGGCATTCACACCAGCTGCTTAATTGCACCAGACAATTTTGAAAGCTGCTGCCCGCTGTGGCAGCAGCTTTTTGCTGTATGAAGAGGAAAGCGGAGGAATTGTACGATGCGAAGATGGAAAAACCGGATTTTCTCGGGAGTGATACTGGCGATGACCATTTTGACAGTATTGATCCTTGCATTTGTCATCTATTTTATTGTAAAGGAAGCACTGCCGACCTTTCAGGAAGTGAAATTGACCGATTTTCTGTTTGGTCAGCGCTGGATGCCGATCGCCTACACCGGAGAGGTATCGTTTGGTATCTTTAATTTTATCATGGCGACGTTGTATGTTTCCTTTGTGGCGCTGGTCATCGCTGTTTTTGTGGGACTGGGTGCGGCAGTCTTTCTTTCCTGCGTGGCGTCGGAAAGAATGCGCGGGATTCTCTATCCCTTTGTCGATCTGCTGGCGGGCATCCCGTCGGTGATCTATGGATTTATCGGACTTGCCATTCTGGTCAAATATTTTATCCGGCTGGGAATCCCCACCGGCTCCTGTGTGCTGGCAGCCGGCATCCTGCTGGCAGTGATGCTGCTGCCGTTTTTGGTGTCCTCCTGCAGCGAAACGATGCTGAAGGTCAAGGAGGCCTACCTGCCTGCCGCCGAAGCGATGGGAATTTCCAAGTGGTACGCAATCGCCACCATTGTGCTGCCGGCTTCCTGGAAAAATATCCTGATGTCGATGATCCTTGCGATTGGACGTGCCATGGGAGAAACCATGGCAGTCATGATGGTCATGGGAAATGCAAATCTTTTTCCGCGGCTGCTGGGCAAGAGCGAAAGCATCGCTTCGGTCATCGCTCTGGAGATGGGAACGGCAGTGGTGGACAGCACCCATTATCACGCACTGTATGCAGCGGGTATGGTGCTGATGATTTTGCTGTTTGTCATCAATCTGGTGATTATGTTTTTGCGAGAGAAAATCATTGACTGAGGAGGAGCAGGATGCACTGGAAAGCGAGGCTCGTCAAGTACTGGGCTTATCTGAGCATGGGCCTGGTGACAGTGATTATTTTGTTTTTGTTTGGGTATGTGTTTTATCAGGGAGCAGACACCATCAGTTGGGAGTTTTTGACGCAGGCTCCCAGCGGCGCAGTGCTGGGAGAAGAAGGCGGTATCTGGCCGGCGATCGTGGGAAGCTTGTTCTTTACCGCAACGGCGGTCGTACTGGGAAGCATCCCAGCAGTTGCTACCGCTTTGTATATGGTGTTTTACTGCAAAAGCCGCCGGCTGGAGCTGCTGGTGCGGATGGTGGTGCAGTGCATTTCGGGAATTCCGTCGATCGTTCTGGGACTGTTTGCTTACAGTTTTTTGGTTCGCGACCTGGGATGGGGAAGATGTATCCTCTCCTCCGGCGTTGCACTGGCGATTATGATTCTGCCTTTTATTGAGGTGCGGGCGGAGAAAGCTTTTCATGAGCTGCCGACACAGATGGTGCAGTCCTCCTATGCGCTGGGCTGTTCCAGATGGTATACCATCCGAAAAATTGTTCTTCCTGCCTGCAAGGGAGAGCTGGTGTCCGGCATTATCCTCGGTGGTTGCTACGCCATGGGTGCGACCGCACCGATGATTTTCACCGGTGCAGTCGCTTACGCCAAGGTGCCGACCAGCCTGATGCAGCCGGCGATGGCGCTGCCGATGCACCTGTACCTGCTGTTGGCACAGGGCGTCACCTCGATGGACACCGCCTATGCTACGGCGTTTGTGATGATGGGACTGATTTTGCTGAGCAATCTGCTGGCAACGATCTATGCAAGGAGGAGCCAGAAAAAATGGAGAATACATTAACACTGCATCATGTGAGCGCCAGCTATGATGGAAAAGCGGCGCTGGAGGACATTTCGCTGGAGATTCCTGCCCACAGCATCACCGCGATCATCGGACCGTCCGGCTGTGGAAAATCGACCCTGCTGCGCTGTATGAACGGAATGCTGAGAGAGGAAAAGGGCACGGGCATTTCGGGAGAAATCCTGTTGGGAGGACAGGACATTCAGAAGATGGAGCCGGAACAGCTGCGCCGTCGGGTAGAACTGGTTTTTCAGACGCCGGCGCCGTTTCCGTTTTCCATCTACCGCAATATGACCTATGCGCTGCGCTACTACGGCGTGCGCGACAAAAAGGAGTTGGACCGTCAGGTTCGGGAGAAGCTGGAGATGGCAGGACTGTATGAGGAAGTATCACAGGAGCTGGACAAAAGCGCACACAAGCTGTCCGGCGGTCAGCAGCAGCGTTTGTGCATCGCAAGAGCGCTGACGGTGGAGCCGGAAGTTTTACTGCTGGACGAGCCGTGTTCTGCGCTGGATGTCAAATCCTCCAGTGTCATCGAGCGGATGCTGATGCAGCTCAAGGAACGATACACCATCGTCATTGTCACCCACAACATCGCGCAGGCAAGGCGCATCTCCGACCATGTTGCCTTTTTGTTCGGCGGCAGGCTGGTGGAATTTGGAACGACAGCGCAGATTTTTTCCGAGCCGAGAGAGGAACAGACCCGCGATTTTCTGGAAGGAATCTACGGATAAAGATAAAAAAAGTCATCGCAGTTTATGCGATGACTTTTTTGTTGGTTTGTATGATTAACGATGCTGTCGGGATGATGCGCGTCAGGATGTGTGTCTTTTTGCTCTTTGATAGCAGGGCTGTTCCACCTTTGCCTCCACAAACCACTTGTTGCCCTCCTGAAACAGAAAGGTTTCCTTGCCGTGAACGACAATGGTGTATCGGATGCCGCCGCCGCTGACCTTGGAGGATGCAGCGCGGCACTTGTGTTTGAGGCGTTCGATGGGAAAAATGCGGCCATTGGGCCAGCGAATCAGTCGCGGACAGATGACGCCCTGTTCATCAACGTCCAGATTGACGCTGACATAAGCTTTTTTGCAGGATGGTTCCATAAGGGATGCTTCACCTCCGAATGGTTGGATGCGGTCGGTTGCCGCCTTGACAAAATGAGCAATTCACGGTACACTATGAGTAGTTTAACTGCTCATAAGAGTATTATAAGTATTTTAACTGCTATTGTCAAGAGAGAAAAGGCAGTTGGATGTCCCATCCTTTTGCAGGAAGAGGAGTGATCGACAAGATGACATTTGGAGAGAAGTTTAAAATCCAGCGGGAAAAGCTGGGTTTGACACAACAGCAGGTGGCGGATGCATTGGGGATTAACCGCCGGATGATTACACGGTATGAAAATGGGATTTCCTTTCCGAGGACCAAGGAAGCCTACCGGAAGATTGCAGAATTTTTTGAGGTGGATATTAACTACCTGCTGACCGAGGAGGAGGAGTTTGTAGTTCAGGCTTCGGAGCAGTACGGTTCCCGCGGGATGCAGGAGGCACAGGAGCTGATCCATTCGATGTCGGGACTGTTTGCAGGAGGCAGCCTGTCCGAGCAGGATAAGGATGCTGTCATGAAGGCATTGCAGGATATTTACTGGGAGTCCAAGGCGCGCAATGTACAGAAATACACCCCCAAAAAGTACCAGAAGCAGGACTAAAGGAGTGAGAGCGCAATGATGATTCGCTCGAAGGAAATTTATCAGCGGGCGCAGCGCATTGTCCGGCGCTGCAAGACCAGGGATGCGCTGGAGATTGCCGCAGAGCTGGGCATCTATGTTCACAGCATCGACAGCCTGACCTCGCTGTTGGGGATGTATACCTATCGCCACAAGGAAAGACACATCCTTTTAAATGCCAACATGGACCCGATGCTGACACAGATGGTTTGCGCGCATGAGATCGGGCATGACCTTCTGCATCGGGAGCTTGCCAAAGGAAGCGGTTCGCTGCCGGAGTTTGTGCTGTTCGACATGCGTTCCACGCCGGAATATGAAGCCAATGCCTTTGCAGCTCACCTGCTGATCGACGACAGGGAACTTCTCGAAAATCTGCGGCAGGGATACGACGTAGCTCAACTGGCTTCGATGATGGGAACCAATATCAACCTGATGCTAATTAAATTAAACGAATTAAACCGCATGGGATGGCAGCTGAATCTGCCGTATGTTCCGCACGGGGATTTTCTGAAAAACCTGAAGGCACAGGAGGAAGATTAGGAAATACTAAAAGGAGGTCCGCCGAAGAATGAAACAGCGCATCTATCTGGCAATCGACCTGAAGTCGTTTTATGCTTCGGTGGAATGCAGGGAACGGGGACTGGACCCGATGAATACCAATCTGGTGGTGGCGGATGAAAGCCGAACCGATAAGACCATCTGCCTCGCGGTCAGTCCTTCGCTGAAAACCTACGGCATTTCGGGAAGGGCAAGACTGTTCGAGGTGGTACAGCGCGTTCGAGAAGCAAATGCAGGCCGCAGACACGATGCACCAGGGAAAAAACTGACAGGAAGATCCTGCTTTTTGTCCGAGCTCAACGCCTCTCCGCAGCTGGAAATTGACTATCTCATCGCGCCGCCGCGCATGGCCTATTACATGGAGTACAGCACCCGTGTCTACAATGTTTATCTCAAATATATTGCGCCGGAGGATATCCTGGTCTATTCCATCGACGAGGTTTTTCTGGATGTGACCGACTATCTGCATACCTATCGCCTTTCTGCACGGGAGCTGGCGATGAAGATCATTCTGGATGTGCTCCATACCACCGGCATCACCGCTACCGCCGGCATCGGAACCAATCTGTTTCTCTGCAAGGTGGCGATGGACATTGTGGCAAAGCATATTCCGGCGGATCAAAATGGAGTACGCATCGCCCAGCTGGACGAGGTCAGCTATCGTCAGACGCTGTGGAGCCATCAGCCGCTCACCGATTTCTGGCGGGTGGGCAGAGGATACGCCAAAAAGCTGGAGGAAAACGGAATGTTCACCATGGGGGATATTGCCCGCTGCTCGGTCTACAATGAGGATTTGCTCTATCGGCTCTTTGGCAAAAATGCGGAGCTGCTCATCGACCATGCATGGGGATGGGAGCCGTGCACCATTGCAGATGCCAAGGCATATCGACCCAGCAACAACAGCCTTTGTTCGGGTCAGGTGCTGCATTGCCCGTATGAAACGGACAAGGCGCAGCTGGTCCTGCGGGAGATGGCGGAGCGTATGGCGCTGGATCTGGTGGACAAGGCACTGGTGACCAACCAACTGGTTCTCACCGTCGGCTATGACATTGAGAATCTCAATGACCCGCTCCGAAAAAAGCAGTATCATGGAGAGATTGTCAAGGATGTCTATGGACGGCAGATCCCAAAACATTCCCATGGAACCGAAAACCTCAAGCAGTATACCTCCTCGGCAAAACAACTGATGCAGGCGGCAGCAGCCCTGTTTGAGCGGATTGCAGATAAAAACCTGCTCATCCGAAGACTGAGTCTGACAGCAAACCATGTGATTGCCGAAACGGAGATTCCTGATACACAGGCAAAGGTGGAACAGCTGGATCTGTTTACCGATTATGCTGCACAGCAGAAACAACAGGAGCAGGAACGGGCAGCGCTGGAACGGGAGAAAAAACTTCAGAAAACGATGCTGAACATCAAGAAAAAATATGGTAAAAACGCAATCCTCAAAGGGATGAACCTGGAGGAAGGAGCGACCGCCAAGGATCGCAATGCACAGATTGGAGGTCATCGGGCATGACAGGAGATTACAACGATATTATCTATCTGCCGCACCATGTTTCCGCAACCCGTCCGCAGATGTCGATGCGGGACAGGGCGGCACAGTTTTCTCCCTTTGCAGCGCTCACCGGTTATGATGCGGCCATTCGGGAAACCGCCCGTCTGACACAGGAGAAGGTCGAGCTGGACGAACAGGAGCTGGCTGTGCTGGACAGAAAGTTCCAGTTGTTGCTGGAACAGCTGGGACGGTGCCCGCAGGTGACGATTACCTGGTTTGTGCCGGACGAGTTAAAGCAGGGCGGACGCTATCTGACCATAACCGACGTGGTCAAAAAGGTGGACGCTGCTGCCCGCTTTGTTCTCCTGCAAAATGCGGGCAGAATCTGCATGGACGATATTGTAGAGATCGAAGGGGAGCTGTTTGACTATTTGGAATAAAGACGGTGAAGTTAGGGCAGCAGGTGAAAAAATAGCTTGACAAGATTTGCGGAACATATTATAATGACCTAGGTTAGTGAAAGCTAACCTTATTTATTGCAGCAAAGTTAGCATAAGCTAACATTTTTACAGAAATTTCCTGTGAAACCACAGATGCTGCCAGAAAACAAGGACAAGAGGTGCAAAGCTGCTTTTTACCTGGAATTTGCAGACAAAAAAGGGAACGAGCTTCTGCATACGACGTACCACAATGGAGGAAACCGATGAAAAAAACTGTCAATCTGCTGCTGGCGTTGAGCTTTCTTGCAACCATTCTGGTTCCGCTGACCGGAATAATGGTGCACAAAATGGCATCCGCTGTCTTTCTTTTGCTGTGTGTTGTGCACATGGTTATCTATCGGAAAAAATGCGGTCCTAAAAAATGGGGACTGCTGTTGATGGTGGTTCTCACCTTCCTCAGCGGAGTGTTTGGGATGGTATATGAGCAGATACCGGCGATTTTACTGCTGCACAAGTTGCTTTCCATGGCGTGCATCGTCTGTCTGGCAATTCATCTCTTTGTATTTCAAAGGGGTCTGTGGGGAAGGAGGAAAACAGTATGATGATCAATCGACGGCTGATCAATACCGTTGCGGAGAGCAAAGGATACATTGCCAAAAATGTCCTGCTGCAGTGGACGGCACTGGCTGCAAACATTGCCTTTATCGGTTCCATCTGCCGTCTGCTCGAGCAGCTTTATCTGCGAACAGCCACCACAACGACCATCAGCATGACGTTGGTGGTTGCGGTTTTGGCGATGCTGATCCGTTTTACCTGTCATCTTGGTGCTGCCCGTATGGGCTATCTCTCCAGCAAGTCGGTCAAGCGCAGACTGCGCGAGATGATCTATCAAAAGCTGCTGCGTCTGGGAGCCTCCTATAAGGAAAAGATTCAGACGAGCGAGGTCGTTCAGGTCGCAGTGGAAGGCGTCGAGCAGCTGGAAACCTACTTTGGACAATATTTGCCCCAGTTTTTCTATGCGATGCTGGCGCCGCTTACCCTGTTTCTGGTGCTGTCGCTCATAAATCTTCCGGCGGCGCTGGTGCTGCTGGCCTGTGTCCCACTGATTCCGATTGCGATTGCTGCGGTCCAAACCTGGGCCAAAAAGCTGCTGAGCAAATATTGGGGACAGTATACTGCGTTGGGCAATACCTTTTTGGAAAATTTACAGGGCTTGACTACCCTCAAAATCTATCAGGCGGACCAGTTTAAACAGGATGAGATGAACGAGGAGTCCGAAAGGTTTCGTAAAATCACCATGAAGGTGCTGACGATGCAGCTCAATTCCATCACCATCATGGACTTTATCGCCTATGGCGGCGCTGCAGTCGGTATGATTGTAGCGGTTTATCAGTTTCAGACAGGGAGGATCGGACTGGGAGAATGCCTGCTGATTATCCTGCTGGCAGCAGATTTTTTCATTCCGATGCGTTTGCTTGGAAGTTTCTTCCATGTTGCCATGAACGGCATGGCGGCAAGCGATAAAATCTTTCGCCTGTTGGACCTGGCGGAACCTCAGGAAAAGCAGGGAGAGGTTCCGGCTGACTGCACCATCCGCTGTGAACACCTCCATTTTTCCTATGAGCAGGACCGCGAGCTCCTTAGAGACATTTCGGTGGTTTTTCCGATGGGAAGTTTTACCGCGATTGTTGGAGAATCCGGCTGCGGCAAATCGACGCTGGCCTCTATCCTCATGGGGCGCAATCGCTCCTATCAGGGCAGCGTCACCGTGGGTGGAGTCGGCCTGGAAACGATCAACGAGGGAAATCTGATGGAACACATTACCTATATTTCCCATCAGAGCTATCTGTTTAAAGGGACTGTCCGCGAAAATCTTTTGTTGGGCTGTGCGGACGCAACGGAGGAGTCGATGTGGAAGGTGCTGGAACAGGTGAAGCTGGCAAACTTTCTTCGCACTGAGGACGGACTGGACACCCAGCTGCAGGAGAGAGCTTCCAATCTGTCGGGTGGTCAGCGTCAGCGTCTGGCGCTGGCACGGGCATTGCTGCATCAAACTCCGGTGTATATCTTTGACGAAGCAACTTCCAACATCGACGTGGAGAGCGAAAACGACATTATGGAGCAGATCATCGACCTGGCAAAGACAAAAACGGTGATTCTGATTTCCCATCGTCTGGCGAATGTGACAGGTGCAGATCATCTGTATGTGATGGATGCCGGCCGTGTGGTGGAAAGCGGTAAACATGAACAGCTGCTGGAGAAGGGCGGCAGATATGCCCAGCTGTGGCAGGCACAGCAGCAGCTTGAAAACTATGGAAAGGAGAACAGCTGATGAAAAAACGAAGTGGATTTGCGGTGATGCTCCAGCTGATCGGTCTGGTCAAACCACTGACCCTCTATATGCTGCTGGCGATTGTCATGGGACTGGCCGGACATCTGGCGGCATCCTTTATCACCATTTTTGGAGGATATGGGATTTTGCATGTTCTGGGATTGCCAGCGCCGTGGACACTCACCGTTTTGGCGGCAGCGGTCATCCTGATGGCAGCTTTGCGCGCAGGACTACGCTATGCTGAGCAATCCTGCAATCATTATATCGCTTTTCAGCTGCTGGCTCTCCTTCGGGATCGGGTCTTTCAGTCACTGCGGAAGCTGGCGCCTGCCAAGCTGGAAAGCAGGGACAAGGGCGACTTGATCTCGGTGATTACCTCCGACATCGAGCTTTTGGAGGTGTTCTATGCGCATACCATCTCACCGGCGGCGATTGCTGCACTGTTCTCGGCTTTGATGTGTCTCTTTATCGGGAGCTACCATCCTGTTTTGGCATGGATTGCGCTGGCGGCTTATCTTGTCGTGGGTGCAGTGATTCCGGTGTGCATCTCCAAAGCATCGGGAGGGAGCGGAACGATCTTTCGTCAGCAGTCGGGACTGCTTTCCAGCTTTGTTTTGGACAGTCTGCGAGGACTGCCGGATATTTTACAGTACGGAGCAGGCAAAAAGCGGCTGGAACAGATGAACCAGCACACCGATACACTGGCACAGTACGAGGAAGAAATGAAGCGCATCGCCGGCAGAAATGTCGCCATTACCAATGCGGTGATCTTCCTGTTTGATATAGCGATGCTGTTTGCAGCGATCTTTCTTTATCAGAAGGAACAGCTGGGATTTGACGGCGTTTTGATCTGCACCATCGCGCTGATGTCCTCCTTTGGACCGGTTGTGGCATTGGCAAATTTGGGAAGCACTCTGCAGAACACCTTTGCAGCGGGAAACCGCGTGCTGGATATTCTGGAGGAGCAGCCTCTGGTGGAGGAAATCGAAGGACAATCGGAAATTTCTTTCCAGGGAGCCGGCGCAGAGGGAGTTACCTTTGCCTACGGAGAGGAAACGATCCTGAACGACTTTACGGTAACGATTCCAGAAAAGAAGATCATCGGCATCGTGGGAAGATCGGGAAGCGGAAAATCCACCCTGCTCAAGCTGTTCATGCGCTTTTGGGATGTTCAGCAGGGAAGGGTGAATATCTCTGGAAAAGAGGTGGGCAGAATCAACACCTCCAACCTGCGGGAGATGGAGAGCTTTATGACCCAGGAAACCCACCTGTTTCACGATTCCATCCGCAATAACCTGCGGATTGCAAAGCTGGATGCGACCGACGAGGAGATCGAAGCTGCCTGCAAAAAGGCATCGGTGCATGATTTTATCATGACGCTGCCCAGAGGCTATGATACACCGGTTGGAGAACTGGGAGATACGCTCTCCAGTGGAGAACGTCAGCGGCTGGGCTTAGCGAGGGCATTTTTGCACGATGCGCCCTTCCTGCTGCTGGATGAGCCGACCAGCAATCTGGACAGTCTGAACGAGGCGGTGATCCTTCGATCGCTGGGAGAGGAGCGCCGCGACAAGACGGTCATCCTGGTTTCACACAGAAAATCGACGATGCGGATTGTCGATCAGCTGTATTCGGTGGAACAGGGGAGGGTCAGCTGATGGATGTACAGTCCAAGAGAGAACGGGAAAAGAAGGTGGTCTCCTTCATGATCGCTCTGTATTGCAGAAAGAAGCATCACACAAAGGGCAGGCTGTGCGCGGAGTGTGCTGCTTTGGAGGAGTATGCAAGACAGCGTTCAGACCACTGTCCTTTTATGGAGACAAAGACATTTTGTTCCAACTGTGCCGTTCATTGCTACAAGCAGGAGATGCGGGAGAAAATTCGGGAAGTGATGCGATTTTCCGGTCCTCGGATGCTGTTTGTTCATCCATTGATGGCGATAGGGCATGTGTTGGAATCCCGAAAAGAGAAAAAGAGATTGGAGCGCAAGGTATGAAGCTGAAAAAGATGTTGTATCTGTTGATCGGTTTTCTTGGAGTGGTACTGGGAGCGATAGGAGCGGTGGTTCCGATGCTTCCCGCCTTCCCGTTTTTGCTGATGGCTGCGTTTGGATTTGGAAAAAGCTCCGAAAGGCTGGAGCGGTGGTTTAAGGGAACCCGCCTGTATCGGGAGAACCTGGAGGACTTTGTGTCCAAACGAGGTATGACCAGAAAGGCAAAAATCCGGATTATGCTCACCGTGACCATTCTGATGAGCATTGGCTTTGTGATGATGCATGCTGTGGCAGTCGGCCGCGTGGTGCTGGTGTGTGTCTGGGTTTTTCATGTGCTCTATTTTGTCTTTGGAATCAGGACTCTCCCTGCAAATCAGACAGAGCAAGGCTAATTTGCAGATGTGGTACGACAAGAATCTTTGCTGACGAAAAAATAACCGCACAGGGAACATTTCCCTGTGCGGTTATTTTGTATCGTCTTATGGATTTCTTAACAGCTGCAAAATTCCTCTTTCTGCAGCGAGAATAGCACGTTGTCATAGATGATGCCGTTGTCTTTGATGGCGCGGCGCAGATAGCCCTCCTGCACAAAGCCGAGCTTTGTAAGCAGTGCGCGGGAAGCAGTGTTGGACGCGAGCGCCTGCGCAGTGACAGAATCAAACTTTCTGTCCTCGAATAAATAATGTAGGAAGGCAGAAAGAGCCTCGGTCATGTAGCCTTTTCGGGTGTATTCTTCGCCCAGCCAGTAGGCGAGGTCGACCGAGTTGACATCGTAGCGCAGATGGTCCTCGTCGATGTGGATTTTGCCGATGAGTTCATCACTGTCTTTGAGGGCGATGGCAAAATCCTTTTTCTTTTCGATCATCTGCTGAAGGTACTGTCTGGAGCCTTCGCGGTCCATCCTGTACATGCACAGATACTTCAGAACAAAATCTGAGTTTGCAAGCAGGTCGAAGCGGTCAAGGTCAGACATCTTCAGTTCACGGATGACAAGACGTTCAGTAACAAGGTTCATGGGAAGATCTCCTGATGTGTTATTGGAGGTAAAAACAGAAGTTTTCGTCCACCTTTTCCAAAAGGTGGTGGTGTCCAGAGGCGATGCCTTTGGCCGCCTTCCGCAGAAGGCGGAATGCCTTATCCTTGGAAGCGCATTTTCGGGGGTATGGACCCCTTTTGCAAGTGAAAAGGGGTCCATAAGCCGATCACAAGCAGAAAGTGATGGCTGAAACTGATTCCAGTATACATCTGCACAAATATGTGCAGATGCGCACTGACGTGCGGCAGCATCGAAACAGCTTTACAGCCTCTATCGTTTTTTATTTTTTGTTATTATGTTGGGGCTGCTCGCCCCAAACCCTCGCAAACTTTTGTGTACAAAAGTTTGACAAAAAACTTCTATTTTTGTTTAAAACTGCCCTTATCTAGCCAGCGAGCCCATTGGGTCCCATGGCTCCAGCATGATTGGTTCGGATTCATAGACATCCAGAATTTCTTTAGACAGGTACTTCTTATTGACAACGATCTGATAGGTGTATTCATCAAACCAGCGGTCGCTCATGACATAGTATCCATCCTTGCCGGCATCTGGACCCCAGCTATTTTCTACTCTCCAGCGGTTTGGTTTGCCGTTTTCGTCGAGGTTGACACCCTGGAATACCATTGCATGGGTCATCAGGCTCTGACCATAGTCCAGACGTTCGCCCTTGGTCATGCCGAAGGTGGTATCGAACAGGTGGTCGAGGTCGTACAGTTCGGTATCCATGATACCACCGTCACGGGAGGAACGTTTGCCGACGTCGCAGCCAAACCATACCGGTTCGCCGTCCTTCATCTGGGCGATGGCTGCTTTTTTGAGCTCCTCGATCGGGAGGTTGACATATTTAACGGGTCTGCCTTCGATGACATTGCCCAGATAGCTGACGCTGTAGCTCTTATAGAACGGTTTGTCCTCAGTTGGAGCATTGATCAGGCTGATATAATCATCGACGTTGAGGCCGATATATTTTTCATAAAATGCCTTTGGAGTCAGATCGCACTCGCGATGGAAGTTGCCGTCTTTGTCGCGGTACTCAAAGGTGAAGGTCTTTGGCGGTTTGCCCAGGCTGATGCAAAGCATATTGTAGACGGTCTGCATCATTTCATCCTTGCGGGCGCGCAGCTGTTCCATGGTTTCGCCTTCCTTGTGTGCACGGCGGAGGATGCAGGCAAATTCACGCAGCTTTTCGGTCATATAGCCGTTCATCTCTCTGGTGCTGGAGGAGCTGACGCTTTCCGGCATTGCAGACTTTGGAACGATGCCATATTTGTTGATCAGGCTGCACAGCATATCCCACTGACCACCGTCGCCGAGCGGAGAGGACAGCAGATGAGCGATCAGACGGCTGCTGGTCTTTTCGTCCAGGGTTTCCAGGATGCTTTCGAGGAAATAGTTGGATTTTTCCAGTTTATCGTAGAACAGAGTGTAGCTCTGGGAGAGTTCGATGGTTTCGAGATTGCATTTCTGCATCATGGAGAAACGCAGGCAGTTGAGAGCTGCGAACATCCAGCAGCGGCCGCTCTGTTTCTGATTGGTAATTTTGCCCTGCTTGAGGCTGATGGAGTAATCGTGTGTCACCTGACGGTCAACCGGATAATTTTTAGCGCAGGCGTTGATACCGTTTGCATAAACGGCGTTCATCGCAACAGCATGTACCGGATTCTGGTCAAATTTCTGTTCCAGACGGCAGAGTTCTTCCTGAGAAATGCTAGTATTCATAATCAATCACTCCTTAAAAAAGTTAGAGAAATTATATTCCCTTTTCATTCTAGCACTCTTTTTCAAGGATGAATACATTTTTTGTAAATAAATGGCGAACTTTGTCAAATCAGACCAACATTTTATTGAATAATCTTTCATTATGACTAAATTTCAAGCCTATTGTAGATAAGAAGTGAACTGCACGTATCCTCTGGAGCATGACAATGAAGGATTGATTTTGACAGAAGAAGGAAGGCAGCCAAAAGAATTTCTCTTTTGGCTGCCTTCCTTCTAAATTTATAGCGATTACATCTTTGCATCCGATACGCTGCGTTTAATCTGCATCAACAGGAGTACCAGGCTGATTCCCAGCAGGATATGCCCAATTCCGGCAATGCCGGAAATTGCTGCATCCATACCGGAGGAAAGTGCAGTTCCCAGCACCTGGGTGATGCCGCGTACAACAAACATCACTGCCGTCAGATTCAGTCCAACCTGATAGGCGACCAGTATCCGACCGGTTTTGGCTCCCGTAAAAGAAAAGTTTTTTTCCAACAAAAGCAGCAGCAGGAAGAACACCATGCCCAGAAGGAAGTAATGGGTGTGTACTACGCTCAGAGTGGTTTTGCCGGTAAAGCCGTTAAACTTGGTAAATTCCCGATAAAACACGCCGCCAACCATCGCAAGAATGGCGTACAGCAAGGACAGATTCATATAACGTTTCATGTTCCTTCCTCCTTTATCTGCATTCTTTTTTCATGGCAAAATAGCCGATCAGAACGGTCCATACGTAGGCACAGGTTTTGGGGATCATCAGCATCCCGATCATAGGGATGACATCCGCCCACAGTACCACAGGGATGTAGAAGCCAAAGCTCAGCACGATGGTCAGCCACATCCAGCGGAATGCCCGATCTTTATGCTCCTTTGCGCTGCGATAGAACAGTACGATCACCAGCAGACCCAGCAGCGCAAATGGAATGTTTCGCCAGATGCCCCAGGAAAGAGGAGCGTCGGCACTGAGCCACTGATTCTGCGGCATCATGCACAGAAGAACCCGAGCGCCGGCCAGAACGTATACGGCAGCAGTCAGACCGCTCTGTCCCTTGATGTGGTAGCGCTGCCGCCATACATAGTAGAGCAGCACATAGAAGATGGTCATGGTGATGGAGGTAATCCATTTGCCCAGTCCCAGCGGAACGGTGTAATTTTCCAGTCCGGTGGTACACAATGCCAATGCACGTGGCACCAGATGGAAAGCGTCGCCAGCTCCCAGTACCACTGCCATCCAGCCAAACAGCTTAAACTGGCGGTTTCCTTTGCTTCCTCGAATCATCAGCATGCCGATGGTAATGACAGAAATCAGATAGACCGCATCAAACAAGGTTTCTACGATTGCTTGCATAGTTTATTCTCCTTTATAGTCGGTTTTATTTTGAACTCTGGCATCGGCAAGCACCGCTTTGCCAAAGTTACGTCCAAACAATATTCCGGCCAGCAAAAGGGACGCACCCAGGCCGGTATAAAAGACGGCGATAAATCGCTCCGGCGCCAATCCGCTTGCCCGCAGACCGATTCCGCCGGACATCATGACCGCCATGATCGCAAAGGCTTTTCCGTCAAAAAATTTCAGGAAAAAATGCCGTTCTTCCACATAGGAATGGATTCTGGTTGTGTGTTTGTTCACCAGCTTGCCAAAGATGAATTTCTGAAACACAGCAAAAACCAGGACAGACAACAGAAAGTTCAGAATGGACCGATAAGATGGATATGCAATCAGTCCGATGCGCAGGATGTTAAAGCCCGCCGCACTCCACACCAGACAGGCCAGGAGCAGCAGGGTGTTTCGTTTTACTTTCATAGATAGCCTCCTTTAATTGAACAATGTTCATTTTAGCGATAAAAAAATTCCCACCTCGAAGCAGGAATTTTAATAGAGAGTCCTGCGGACGATCTCCAGCACGGAACTTGGGTCATAGTCCTGCCGCAGTAAGGCGGACAGCATCAGTGAAAACAGAACATCGGCAAATTTTTCCACAGTAAACTGTTCTGTGAAAGCATCAGCACGAATGTTGGTATCCCTCTTTAAAACGGAACACAAGCCTTCTAAAATATGCTGCCAGGTTTGCTGCATCCGCCGTTTTCCATCCGACTTATCCTCCCGCATGAATCCCAGAGAGTGAAGGGTAAAGAAGCCAGGATACTGCTTGCAGCCATATTCCATCCGCTCATACATCCAGGCAATGCAGGCTTGTGTATCCTCAAATACAGCGCCGTCCTCTGGACGGTGAAAAATCTCGCACCAGACACTTTCTACTGTGGCGCCCACCAGTTCCGCTTTGGAATCAAAATAATTATAGATAGATCCCACCGATACACCGCAGGCAGCAGCGACAGAGCGAATGTTCACCGCAGACCAACCCTGTTGTTGGATCAGCTCCCGACTGGTTTTCAAAATTTCTTCTTTTGATGTTACAACAGTATTCATCCAATCACCTCAATATGAACAATGTTCATTATAAGATGTCATCCTTGGTTTGTCAATCGGTGTTTTGGGAGGAAATCAGACAATTCCTAATCTCGAAATACGCTGATACAATCTTGTGGCAACATAAAAATATGACAACAGTTATTATGATAAGATAAGTTGATGAGCGACTTATGGAAAAGAGATACAGCTTTGATTAAAGGAGGCAAGATAGCAGAAATAAGGGATTTAACGAGGATAAAGGAGCGGGAATCCTTCTAAGATTGTGCTGATTTGTATCAATATCTGTGGGTTAAAGAGGATAAGTTTCATGAAAATGTAGGCAAAACTTGACTTAAAATAAGATGTGTTGTATCATCCAAATAGAGGCTAGTGAAAAGATAGCCGTCCAGTTTAAAAAAAGGAGTGAGTCGGATGAGAAAATTATCTAGCCACCCTCTTTATATGCAGGTGTTTGATCAAATTAAATCGTCGATACGCCTGGGAGTTTACCAAAAAGGACAGATTCTTCCAAGCGAGAAGGAACTGATGGAACAGACCGGCGTCAGCCGTGTTACTGTGCGGCAGGCACTGAGGATGTTAGCAGAGGCGGGAATCATTGAGACACAGCAGGGAAAAGGAAGCCGCGTGATTATGGACTGGAAGGAGCTTCTCAATCCAGGGGAAATGCGGGATCATCTGGAGGAGTGCTGGAAACAGTTTGAGCTTTCCAGCAGTGCCCGCCGGATGATCGAGCCGGCGCTGGCAAAGCAGGCAGCGATAGTTGCCACGCAGGAGGACATTGAGCGGCTGAAACGGGTGCAGGAACATCCAGAAAATATCATGATGGAGATTTCCGGCTATCCCATGGGGGATGGAGAGGAGAATCAGTCCTTCCACCGCTGTCTGTGGGATATTCTGAAAAACCCGCTGATGGATCAGGTATGGGAGGCGATCGTCGTGCCTTCCGGAGCGATGCGCTCACTGCCGTTGATTGTACCGGCACAGCAGCAGAAATATCGGGGAGAGATCCGGCGACAGCATGAACAGATTTTCCATGCAATTCAGGCGCATGACAGCGAATATGCTTATTATCACATGCTGATGCATTGCGATTGGGTCTATCAGGTTTACAAGCAGTATTTTGAGGAATTTTGCTGTTAATCTATCTTGCGGGATGCAAGGATGTCAAAGGGGGAATTGTTATGAAATATGCGATCGTAGGCTTTGGAACAGCCGGCTATCATGCGCTGAAAGCGATTCGGACGCAGGACCCGAAGGGCGAGATTGATATCTACACCAATACGTCCATGCCGCCGTATAATCCGATGCTGACCACCTATTATGCGGTGGGAAAGCTGGAGTATGAGGGAATGTTTCCGTTTGGAAGTCTGGAAGCTATTCAAAAGGAGTTTCCATTTGAGCTGCATCAGGAGGAGGTCATCAAGGTCCACAGCGAGGAGCACAGTGTAGAAACCGCCAACGGACAAAAAGAGTATGACCGCATCCTGATTGCCACCGGTGCACGTGCCTTTGCACCGCCAGTAAAGGGATTGAAGCCGGAAAATGCCTACCTCATGCGGACGGTGGAGGATGCGCAGCGGCTGAAGGAACGCTTGCAGCAGGGCGATGTCAAAAACGCCATCGTCGTCGGCGCCTCGATGGTAGGAATCAAGGTGGTGGAAGTGCTACAAAAGCAGGGAATCAACACCTGGCTTTTGGATCTTGCACCGTATATCTTCCCGCTGGCAGCCTATCCGCAGGTGGCTCAGGTCATTCAGGAACGGGTGGAGCAGCAGGGCGTACATCTGAAATTCAGCGTGACCATCGACCACATGGAGGAGGAAGATGGCCAGCAGATCGCGGTTTTGACCGACGGCAGCCGCATCCCGACGGATATTGTGGGATTGTGCATCGGTACCAGGACCAATACACAGGTGGTCGACGAAAAGATTGTGCTGGGAAAGGGCATCATCGTTGACCATCACATGCAGACCAATGTACCAGGCATCTATGCCGCAGGTGACTGCTGCGAAGGAAACAATCTGGAAAACGGGCAAACCCAGCTGATCGGATTGTGGGCAAATGCCAACCGGCAGGGAACGACTGCGGGCAGCAATATGGCAGGTCAGGAGATGGTCTACGAGGGAAATATCCTCCACAACATCACCCACTTTATGGAGATGGACTTTATCGGTTTCGGCGACAACCGGATCGAAGGCGAGGTGCTGGAATACGGCACACTGGGCAAAGGAATGTATATCCGGCTGGTGCTGAAGGATCACCGCATTGCAGGAGCCAATATTCTGGATAATTGCAGCATCAGCGGTATTGTGAAAAACTATATGCTCCGTCTGTTTGGCGGAGATACGGGAAAATTGCCGGTTTACCAGCGTGCTGCGCTGGAGAGCGCCGGACTGTCTTCTGCATTTTTGGACGAATTGGAGGGGAAAATCCATGGATGCCATTGATAAATTGATAAAAGCAAAGATTCCCTGTCCGCAAACGGGAATTGAAATCAAACATACCGTATGTGCTATCTGCAGCCCGTCCTTTAATTGCGGCGTCAATGCGTATGTGAAGGATGGAAAGATGCTGAAGCTGGAGGGCATGGACGAACATCCCCGAAATCAGGGACACCTTTGCACCAAAGGATTGGCAGGCAGAGAGTTTGCCTATCGGGAGGATCGCATTCTGACGCCGCTCAAAAGAGTTGGAGAGCGCGGAGAAGGAAAGTTTGTTCCGATCAGCTGGGAGGAGGCATACAGGGAGATTGCTGACCGCCTTGGTCAGATCAAAGAGAAAGACGGAGCCGATGCGGTGGCTTTCTTTGGAGGATACAACAAGTGGTATCGTCCGTGGCTGCGGCGGTTTGCCCACTCCTTTGGCACCATGAACTATGGCACCGAGTCCAGCACCTGCATGACCGCAGGATGGATGGCGTGGAAAACAGCGGTAGGACAGCTGGCAAGACCGGACATGGAGCACTGTGACCTGCTTCTAGGCTGGGCGTTCAATCCCTATTATTCGGGTTATCTGAAGGCACAGAGCGCAGAAAAGTGCCGCAAAAAGGGAATGAAGATCATCGTTGTCGACCCGATGATTACTCCTACTGTGGAAAAGATGTGCGACCTGCACCTGCGTCCGTATCCTGGAACAGATGGCGCCTTGGCGATGTGCATGGCAAATATCCTCATCCAAAAGGGATGGATTGACAAAGACTACATCGACCGCTATGTGCACGGTTTCGAAGCCTATGCCGAATATGTCAAGCAGTTTAACGCGAGCAACATCGAACAGCTGACCGGCGTGCCCTATGAGCAGGTGATGGAGGCGTGTAAGATGATCCACCAGAGCAGCTCCATGGCGATCAACGAAAACAGCGCGCCGATTCCTCACCATAAAAACGGATTCCAGAACTATCGGGCGATCATGGCACTTTCTGCACTGACCGGAAATTTTGACCGTCAGGGCGGTCAGCTGCCTTCCAAGCACACCTTCACCCATCAGATAGCGGGCTTTTCGACGCTGGAGGATACCTTTGCCGACGGCACCGAGCCGAAGAATACCAAACCGGCGGTAGGTTCACAAAAGTTTCCGCTGTGGTACCACATGGAGCGCGAGATGCAGGTGGTGGACCTGGCACGGCAGATTCTGGAGGAGGACCCATATCCGATCAAGGCGATTTTTGCCATGGGAATGAACTATCGGATGCTGCCGGACGACAATCGTCTGCGCGAGGCGCTGTTGAAGCTGGATTTCTTTGTGGATACCGATTTGTTCCTCACGGACACCGCCAAGCTGGCAGATCTGGTGCTGCCGGTCTGCAGTTCCTATGAACGAGGAGAGCTGGAAACCTATCCTGGAGGCTACGCATGGCTGACCAAACCTGCGATTGATCGGGTGGGTCAGAGCAAGTCAGACGCTGAAATTCTGTGCGACCTGGCGAAGGTGATGAAGCTGGGAGATGAGATGCTGGAAGCCGGATACGAGGAAAATATTCGCTTTATCCTGCAGGATATGGATATTACCATGGAACAGCTCAAGGAGAGCGATGTACCGATTCACGTTCCAAACGCAAGACCTATTGTTCCAGGGGAAAAGCTGGAACAGGGACTGGACACTCCTACCGGAAAGTTTGAGCTGTATTCGGAGCTGATTGCCTCCCATCCCGAATGGGGACTGGATGCTCTGCCAACCTATTGCGAACCGTTGGATGAGGAGGACCCAACAATATATCCTTACCGGCTGTGTTCGGGCGGAAGACTTCCGAATGCGCTCCACTCCCGCCTGCACAAGGTTTCCTGGACGCGCAGTCTGCGTCCCGATCCTACGGCGGATATTTCTGTGGAGGATGCTGCCCAGCTGGGACTGGAAAAAGGAGATGACATGGAGCTGTATACGCCGCGCGGTACCATCTGTGTCAAAGCAAATCCTACCCACCGAGTACCAAAATCGGTGATTTATTTCTATCACGGTTACTCCGAAGCGGATGTAAATATGCTGATGTCCGGTACCCATGTGGACCCTTACTCGGGATTTCCGGCGTATAACTCTACCCGCTGTGGAATGAGAAAGAAGGTTTAGCATGAAACGGTACGTCATTGATTTGGATATGAGCAAATGCGTCTCCTGCGGTGCCTGCACAGTGGCATGTATGGACCAGAACGATTTTGTTGTGCAGGATGGCAGACGCCCTCGCCGCAATATTTTCGATATGGAGCAGCTGGAAGATGGAAAGGTTTGCTTCCATCATTTGTCGCTGGGATGTATGCACTGCACCGATGCACCCTGCATTGTTGGATGTCCCTCTGCCTGCCTGAGCAAAGACCCTGAAACGGGAATGACCATCTACGATACGACAAATTGCATCGGCTGTCACAGCTGTGCAATGGCCTGTCCTTATGGAGTTCCTGCCTTTGGAGCGGACGGCAAGATGACCAAGTGCGACGGCTGTTATCTGCGCATCCAGCATGGGATGCTCCCTGCCTGCGTCAAAGCTTGTCCGTTTGGAGCGCTTCAGCTGGTGGATTTGGATGATCCACAGCAGGCGATTCCTGTACAGCATTCGCTGCGTCAGAGCAGCCTGGAGCTGCTGAAAGCGCAGGTATAAGGCGGGTTGAAAAGAGTACACTGTCACGGGAGAATGTAGAGAAGATGATATGCGGAAGGATGGCTCGTGACAGTGTCCAAAAGACAAACGCAATCGCAGAGAAAAACAGAACATTCGTGCGGTTTGAACAAGGCGCGGGTGTAGGAAGGAGGAAGCAGTTTTGAAGGCAGATGCAGTCATTCTTGCCGGAGGAGGCAGCCGCCGGATGGGCGGATTCCACAAAGGAAACCTGAAGTTGGGAGAGCTGACCTTCACCCAACACTTGATACAGCAGCTGGCACCTCAAACAAACCGGATTTATCTTTCCTGCGGAGAAAATACACCGACGGATGTTCCGAATTGTCAGATCGTTCGGGACGAATATTCCGATTGTGGGCCGATGGGCGGACTGCACGCCAGCTTAAAGCGGTGCGAAAGTGACCTCCTTTTGGTGGCGGCGTGCGATACACCGCTGTTGACGATGGAGTTTTATCGCTACCTCTGCACCTTTCTGGGAGAACATGATGGTGTGGTAGCGATTGTAAATGGCAGAATGCAGCCGCTGGCTGCTGTCTATACCAAGCGACTGCTGCCGGTCTTTGAAGCTTGCCTGCGCGAAGGAAACTATCGCCTGCGGGATGCATTGGCACAGGCAGATGTCTGCTATGTGGAGCTCTCCGACCAGCCAACGCTGTGTGCGATGCTGCAAAACATCAACACACCACAGGAATATGAGCAGCTTTTACAACAAAGGGCAGAACTGTGACCAGAAAAAATATTCTGTCTGATATAAAAGAATTGGCAATACAACAACAGACCGCGTTTCAGGTACCTGAAACGCGGTCTGTTGTTCTATGAAAAGAAAATTTAGTTTGCGTGGAAGGAAGAAGGAATCTCCCCTTGATAGCCGATGATATAATTTAGCATCGACAGAAAATTGGCGTTGAGTTGCTGTGAATCCAGCGCAGGATTTTCGCATTTTTGCTGAAGCAAGTCCTTCAAACAGCTGACAATGATCGAGTTTACCAGCTCCATATTGTCCGAGGTGACGCGGACAGTAGGATGATCGGCAAGCGGCGCCAGGATTTGCAGACAGCGTTCCTGAATGCTGTTGCCGTAGTACATGCTTTCGATTTCCTTGGAATACTCCTCCTTCTCCTCAGGAAACAGCTCATAGTACTGACGGATGATCGGTGTCAGATTCTGGCTGTATTTGCCAAAGAAAAAGTTGTAAAAGATCGGTGGATTTTGCAGAACAGTTTTTCCGAAAGCCTCCCAGATGGCAAAGAAGGACTCCTCAGGAGAACGCTGCTGACGGCTGTATTCGGCAAGGGTATGGTTGTACTCAGCAAAGTGCTTGAGCGAGGCCAGCAGAATCAGATGCTGCAGATCCTTGAAGTAGAGATAGATGGTGGAATTGTGAAATCCTGCCTTCTCTGCAATCTTGCGGATGGACAACTTGTCCAGTCCTTCGGTGTCGATCAATTCCTGGGTTGCTTTGATAAAACAGACGGCATTTTTGGCTTTCTGCTCGTCTTTTTCACATTCTGCCATGTCGCTACACTCCTCTTGTTTGTGATAATCTTCTTGACAATAAGCGCGATTACTGCTATTATCCATTACTATACCACAAATCCGAAAAAAAGACAATAAGCTGTTATCATCCGAGGAGGGAAGAAGGATGGAAACGATCACATTATGGACCAGACAGGTTCCTCAGGTGTGGGAACAACTGTGTCGGGATGGTGCTTATCAGGTAAAAGAAGTGTATATCCGCCAGAAAAATGGTTCCATGTCCGACTATTATCTCAAGCTGTACCAATGGTATACCAAAACTGCCCGCCGGTACCTTACCATTCAGGAGGATCAGGAGTATCCCATCTGGTTTAGCCTCGACGGTCAGGACAGATTGCAGCCGCTGGAAAACAGCGTGATCCTGAAGGTGCGGATGCCAAAGGACAAGGTTTTGCTTTGCAATATGGATGCATGGGGATATCGCGTCAATTATTGGTATGTGCCGCTGAATCAGGACGATGAACAGCGCCACCACCGTGAGCTGGACCGCTATGGAATCCACAGTGATGATGAGCTGATCGGCAGCAGCAAGGGGAATTTTTATCCGCTGCTCACCAAGGAGATACAGGACAGCTGGGAACGTGTCTTCACTTTGATGGATGTACCTGCGGAAAAATTGTCTGCAACAGCGTGGGAACTGAGAAAAGAATGGGTAGAGGAGGTATACTGGGGTGAGAAAGAGAGTCCTGTGGACATCTCAAACCAAGGAAGTGGTGTCCATCCTGCAAAATGAGGGAGTCGTCAAGGTACAGAAAAAGTTTATCGACCGCAAGTACGAGGAAAGTGCCTGGATTTTTCAGACAGCCTATCAGTTTTTATCACAGAAGCTGGAACAGAAGGTTGCGCGTCCGGCAGGAGCAGAATCTCCCTTCTGGCTGTTCTGGGACCCGAAATGGGCGGGAAGCGGTGCAAATCAGCAGCTGCTGCGCTTTGCCATTCCAGAGGAGGAACTGCTGCTGTTTGACCTGCGAAAGTGGTCGCGCGTTCTAAACCTATCCTTTCTGGGCACTCCGCAGCAACAGCAGGAGTTTGAACAGAAGATGCGTCGACAGGGAATCAAGGATGCGATGGATATTTTTGAAACGCCGTTTTATCCGCTGCTTCGTCAGGAGATTGTCCAAAGCTGGGATCAGCTTTTGGATACGGATGGACTGGAGGAGGTCTATGTCCAGGCAGCCTGCTGGCAGTTAAAAAAAGCGTGGCTGGAGATGCCGCAGTCAATTTAAATCACAAGAAAAGAAAGACCGAGAAGTACAAACAGTACTTTTCGGTCTTTCTTTTTTCAGCAATAAAAAATAAATTTTACATAAATAAGCTTTGTACAAGGTGCTCACATTTAATAAGCGCGCTTACAAAATGTGAATACAACAATCAAAGCCTATTGATAAAATTTATAGGATTATACAAATTTATAAAAAACTATTGACAATAAGCGTGCTTATTGATAATATAAAGACAAGATAAGCGCGCTTACCATGTACTTGTTGAATAATACACGCAGGAGGAAGAAAGATCATGAAACTGGAAATTGGAAATTTCTATGTCCGTGATATTGTATTTGGAGATCAATTATCCTTTCAGGATGGCGTATTGACGATCAACAAAGAAGAGGCATTAAATTTCATTCGACAGGATGACCGCATTACAGAAGCGGAATTATATATCGTAAAACCAGGGGACAAAGTTCGTCTGTGTCCCGTGAAAGAAGCAATCGAACCACGTGTACGTCCAGACGGCAGAAGTGCATTTCCTGGCTACACTGGTGACCTGGCTCCAGCAGGAAGCGGCGTGACCCATGCACTCAAAAACTGCAGCGTTCTGGTTGTCGGCAGACATTGGGGCGGATTCCAGGACGGCGTGATTGATATGGGCGGCGAGGGCCAGAAATACACCCTCTTTGGACAGCTCAACAATCTGGTTCTGGTTGCAGATACCAACGAAGAATTTGAAAAACGCGAGCAGCAGAAAAAGAACGATGCACTGCGCCGTGCAGGCCATCGTCTGGCAGAGTATGTTGCAGGCTGCGTCAAAGAGCTGGTTCCAGAAGAAACCGAAGTGTTCGAGCTGGGCGGCATGATCAAACGCGATGCAGAAACCGAAAAGCTGCCATCGGTCGTTTATGTAATGCAGCCACAGTCCCAGATGGAAGAGATGGGATACAACGATCTGGTCTACGGCTGGGATATGAACCATGTGGTTCCAACCGTAATGCATCCAAACGAGGTGCTGGATGGTGCAATGGTATCCGGCAGCTTCATGCCGGTATCCTCCAAATGGTCTACTTATGATTTCCAGAACTGCCCGAACATCAAGGCACTGTACCGTGAGCATGGCAAGACCATCAACTTCCTGGGCGTCATCATGTCCAACCTGAACGTTGCTCTGGAACAGAAGGAACGTTCCGCACAGTTTGTTGCACAGATTGCTACCAGCCTGGGCGCAGATGGTGCCGTTGTTGCAGAGGAAGGCTACGGCAACCCAGATGCTGACTTTGTTGCCTGCATCGTTGCACTGGAAGATGCAGGAGTTAAAACAGTAGGTGTCACCAACGAGTGTACCGGACGTGACGGTCAGTCTCAGCCACTGGTAACACTGGATGAAAAGTGTGATGCGATTGTATCCTGCGGAAACGTTTCAGAACTGATTGAACTGCCTCCAATGGAAACCGTTCTGGGTGAGCTTCAGGCTCTGGCAAGGGATGGTCTGTCCGGCGGATGGGCACACGATGAAATCCTCGGCCCATCGGTTCGGGAAGATGGCTCCATCATTATGGAGAACAACTCGATGTTCTGCGGAGACCGTGTATGCGGATGGTCTACCAAGACAATGAAGGAATTTTAAGGAGGCAATTTCCGATGAAAAAAGCGATTTTATATGTCAATCAGTTCTTCGGACAGATTGGCGGTGAGGAAAAAGCCGGCGCAAAACCGGAAATTCATGAGGGTCACATCGGACCTGCCATGCAGTTTGCGAAAGAATTGGATGCCGAAATCACCCATACCATCATCTGCGGCGATAACTATATGGGAAGCAATACCGAAGCTGCTGTAGCAGAGATCATGGAGATGCTGGCAGACAAGGAAATTGACCTCTTCCTGGCTGGACCTGCATTTCAGGCAGGACGTTATGGCGTAGCCTGTGGTACTATCTGCAAAGCTGTGGAAGAAAAGTTCCATATTCCGGCAGTTACCTCGATGAACGTCGAAAACCCAGGCGTTGAGATGTTCAAAAAAGACATGTACATCCTCAAAGGCGGCAACAGCGCTGCTAAAATGCGTGCAGACGTCAAAGCAATGACCAAGCTTGCCAACAAGCTGCTGCATGGCGAAGAAGTCGGCTGTGCAGAGGAGGAAGGTTACTTTGCACGCGGTATCCGCCGTCAGGTATGGAGACAGGACGGGATTCCTGCATCCGAACGTATGATTGATATGCTGGTGAAAAAGCTGAATGGTCAGCCGTTCCAGACCGAGCTTCCAATTCCAAAGATGGACCGCGTTCCGATCGCTCCGGCAATCAAAGATCTGACCAAGGCAAGAATCGCACTGCTCAACACCGGCGGTATCGTTCCAGTAGATAACCCGGACCGCATCCAGTCGGCATCCGCTACCCGTTGGGGCAGATACAATATTGAACATACCGATGCACTCAAGGGCGGCGAATATAAGACCATCCATGCAGGTTTTGACCCAGCAGCAGCCGATGCAGATCCAAACGTCATCACACCAGTGGATGCACTGAAGGTTCTGGAAAAAGAAGGCGTCTTTGGCAGCCTGCATCCATACTTCTATACCACCGTCGGCACAGGTACTACCCAGGCCGAAGCACAGAGAATGGCACAGGAGATCATCCCATACCTCCAGCAGGATCATGTGGATGGCGTCATTATGGTGTCCACGTGAGGAACCTGTACACGTTGCGGTGCAACGATGGTAAAAGAAATTGAAAAGACAGGAATTCCAGTTGTTCAGATGTGCAACCTGATTCCAGTTGCTAAGACAGTTGGTTCCGACAGAATCGTACCGACCATCTCGATCCCATACCCATTGGGAGACCCGGGAACATCGAAAGAAGAACAGTGGAAGCTGCGTTACCACAGAACCAAGGTTGCGCTGGAAAGCCTTGCAACTGACATTCAGGAACAGACAGTTTTCAGAGTATAAAAACAAACGATGTCTCCGGAAGTTTTTCCGGAGACATTTTTTATGTGTTTTGAGTATGGGAAGGGATGAGAATATGAAGGAAAAAAAGACAAATCACCAGGTCTTTGCTTGGTCACTGGTCATAACAGCGGCGATTGCTTTATGGTCACTGTTTTTTAATAGTAACTTTACGACCGTTTCGAATACAATCTTTACATTTCTGACCCAAAAGTTTGGTTGGTTATATTTAGCTTCAATGCTGTTCTTTGTTGTTTTTGTTATTATAATTGCTTTCAGCAAATGGGGAAATATTCGACTGGGACCGGACGACTCCCGACCGGAGTACAAGACGGTTTCTTGGTTTGCAATGCTGTTTGGCGCAGGAATGGGCATTGGTTTGGTGTTCTGGGGAATTTCTGAACCGATTTCCCACTATGTTGAGCCGATAGCAGGCATTCAATCTGCTACACCGGAATCAGCAGAATTTGCCATAAAAGCAAGCTTTATGAACTGGGGTATTCATCCATGGGCAAACTATGCAATTCTTGGAATGGCATTGGCGTATTTTCAGTTTAGAAAGAAAAGACCAGGTTTGATCAGTTCCGTTCTGGATCCAATCCTGGGAGAAAATAAACGCACAGGTATTAAAAATCTGGTGGATGTGTTGGCAGTATTCGCTACTGTAGCGGGTGTGCAAACATCGTTATGTTTAGGTATATTTCAGATAAATAGTGGCTTAAATTATCTGTTTCAAGTTCCAAAGACGCTGGTTGTTCAAATTTGCATTATTGTAGTAATATCTGCAATCTATATTTGGATAGCAGTTGCAGGAATTGATAAGGGTGCTAAAGCGATTTCCAATATAAATTTGTGTGTAGCTGTTTTTCTGATGATAGCACTTGTTATCGTTGGACCTAAGGTAGAAATTATCAATTCTTTCGTAAATGGATTGGGAGATTATTTCGGCAGTTTTATAGAAGACAGTTTGAATATTAGTGCTTATGGAGACAACAGCTGGGTAGAAAATTGGAGAATTTTCTATTGGGGCTGGTGGATTGCCTGGGCTCCCTTTGTAGGATTGTTTATCGCACGTATTTCCAGGGGACGTACCATTCGGGAATTTATTGCAGGAGTTGTGCTCGCACCGACACTGGGTTCTCTGGTATGGTTTGCAATTTTTGGTACATTGGGAATCAAGCTGGGACAGACAAATGTACTTTCATCGGAAACCCTTCAGCAAATTACAACATCACCAGAAACAGGGCTTTTTGTTGTAATTCAAAAATATCCGTTGGGAATTATTTTATGTGTGGTTGCATTTGTTTTCTTATGTACCTCTTTCGTCATTTCTGCAAATTCCAGTACTTTTGTACTGTCGACTTTGACTTCTCAAGGAAATTTAAACCCATCAAATCGAAAAAAGATTTTATGGGGAATTTTGCAGTCAGTTTTACTTGTCGGCATGTTGATTACAGGCGGCATCAAGCCACTGCAGGCTATTTCAGTTGCAGCAGCATTCCCGTTTATCTTTATTATGCTGTTTACCTGTGTGTCGTTAGTTAAGGCATTGCGACAGGAGAAATAATCACCTTTTGAAATCCCCAAACTTCTTTACATATGAAACCCTTTATTACAAAAGCTCGGAGGATTCTCCGAGCTTTTGTAATAAAAATAAGCCATCAAAAAGTCAGAAAGGGCCCCATAACTTCTGACTTTTTGATGGCTTTTATTCTGGATACAAGCAAATATGCGAAAAATTTGTATCTGTCATAAGAAAAATTGATGACAGAATAACTTTAAAGTATTAGATTTTCACTCGATTCATCAGTATAATAAAAGTCGGCTATGGAGCAGGGTAGACTGTTTTTGCCGCGCTGATAAAATGCTTGACCGCTGTGCTCAGCGGATTATACTGATTCCAAATCAGATAGATGTACACCGGTGCAAATTCCGGCAGTTCGATGGCCTTGCAAAGATCATTTTCTGGGATGGTGTTGTGAAACAGCAGCGTTCCGGCGGTGTTGCTCTCCACAAATTGCTGGATAATGGAGATTTGGTTGGTGTTCAGAATCATGTGAGGTATCAGCTTTTGCTGGGCGCAGGTTTTCAGGGCATTGGTGGTCAAAAAGGAGTCCTCGGTGGGCATGACCAGCGGAATCCGGCAGAGGTCCTGCAGAGAAAGGCTGTCGTCTGCGGCCAGCGGGTGTTTTCGGGAGAGATAGAGACAGATGCGCGAATCGGTCAGTTTGTAATGTCCAAAGGCGGCGGACATAGGCGAATCGGTGGAGAGCACAGCGATGTCCAGCTTTCCGTCCAGCACCTTCTGATGGCTCATCAAGCTCCCGTTTTCGACGATGTTCACTTTGATCTGCGGATGCCGGCGGTGCAGCTCCTGCATGATCGGCGTAAACAGCAAGGTGGCACTGGCAGGTGCAAGCCCAAGGTGGATGACCTGTTTGGATTGCCCCAGAAACTTCATCCGGTTGACAAAGCTGTCGGTCTGCTCCAGCAGAAGATTGGTTTCGTTGAGAAACTGGCGGCCTTCTTCGGTCAGCACCAGACCTTTGTTCTGCCGTAGAAACAGGGTGAGACCAAATTCCTGCTCCAACTCATGAATGACATGTGTCAGGCCAGGCTGAGAGATGTGAAGCTCCTCGGCGGCTCTGGTGAGATTGTTATGCCGGCACACGGTCTGAAAATATTCCAGCTGAGATAATTTCATGAGGGTTCCTTCTTTCTGCCAAGTATTACTTCCTATTATAGCAGAAAGCGCAGAAAAGACCAGAAAAAAGTAAATCCGCCGCAAAAAAAGGAGAGAAATGTATGAAAGAACTTTGGAAACTGTACCGTGTGTTTTTCAGCATCGGTATCTGTACCTTTGGAGGAGGATATGCGATGCTGTCGCTGCTCCAAAGGGTCATTGTGGAGCAATACCACTGGGCAAGCGAGGAGGAGCTGATGGACTATTATGCCATCGGACAGTGCACTCCAGGCATCATCGCGCTGAACACCTCGACCTTTATCGGCTATAAATGCCACAAGCTGCCAGGTGCAATCGCTGCAACACTCGGATTTTTGAGCCCGTCCATCCTGATTATCGTGCTGATTGCAGCGTTTATGACAAACTATGCCTCTCTGCCGGTGGTCAAACACGCCTTTGCGGGAATCCGCATCTGTGTATGTGCGCTGATTCTGGACGCTGTGCTGAAACTGGGCAAAAAATCCATCGTTGATAAATTTAGCGTCATCATCTTTCTGGCGATTGTCGCTCTGTCCGCCTTTACAGGCGTTTCTACTATCATCCTTGTCATCGGTGCAGGTGTTGTCGGTTATCTGATCTATTATGTAATGGGGAGAAAGAAAGCATGATTTTACTTCGTTTAATGTATGAATTTTGTAAAACAGGGTTCTTTGCAGTAGGCGGAGGACTTGCTACGCTGCCATTCCTCTATGAAATGGCAGAAAAAACAGGCTGGTTTACCAACCAGGACATCCTGAATCTGATTGCGATTTCCGAGTCGACACCAGGTGCTATCGGCATCAACATGTCCACCTATGTCGGCTACCTGACCAGCGGCGTTCCAGGTGCGATCTGTGCGACACTGGCGCTGGCATTCCCGTCGGTGGTCATCATTGTGTTGGTCGCAAAATGTATGGAGCAGTTTAAAAACTCGCCTATCGTCGAGGCGGTATTCAAGGCGCTGCGTCCGGCATCCACTGGCCTGATTGTGGCAGCCAGCCTGAGCGTTGCACAGATGGCGTTTCTGCATACAGAGGTGGAAGCTATCACCAGTGTAAGTGACCTGATTGCGATTATCAATTTCCCAGCGATTCTTCTGGCAGCGATTCTGTTTGTTTTGCTGCGGAAATTTAAGCTGCATCCTATTGCCTACATCGGCATGGCAGCGGTGGTCGGACTGGTTTTCCAGATGTAAAAAACTTTTCTGCGATATAAAAATCCCTTTCTTTCCTGTACACCAGCAGGAAAGAAAGGGATTTTTTTGTATCATTGTTCAGCGAATCATTATGCGTCAGTCTCACAATGGCACAATGAGAGGATGCCTTCCAGCGTCCGAAAACAGGAGCGGTCGACCTGTGTGGGCTGAATCTCGAATCCGAGGTCCTCCAGCCCATCCAGCAGGGAGATCATCCCCAGACTGTCCAACAGTTCGTTCTCCAGCAGGTCCACTCCTGGAACCAGCACGTCGGTGGTGCCGCAGGCATCCACCAGCAGCTGTTCAATCGCCTGTCTTAATTCTTTCTGATTCATCGTTTAACATCTCCTCCAGATGGTGCAGATCGCATTTCCCGTGTCGGGTCATGGGCATCTGCTCGATGGTTTTCCAGCATCGCGGATACATATAAGAGGGCAGACGCTGATTAAGCCTCTGCCTGCACTCTGATCTCTCTAACGGAGTGCCTTCCCATTCTACCACGGCGGCAAGTCCGGCTACGATTCCTCGGCGGTTTATCGGCAGCACAGCAACGGCGCGCACCTCCGGCCACGAAAGCAGTACAGCTTCGATTTCCTCCGGCTCGATGCGGTAGCCCTTGTACTTGATCTGTCGGTCCAGCCGTCCCTGATACCACAGCAGGCCATCCCGTATCTGACCGGCATCTCCGGTGCGATAGAGCGGCATTCCATTCCAGCTTTCAAAGCCTCCCTGGGAGGTGTTGACATATCCCAGGCCGACGCTGGGACCGACAATGGCAATCTCGCCGGTCGTCTGTTCTGGGAGAGACTGTCCGGCTGCATCCAAAATCAAAATCTGGGAGGCAGCATCGGCAATCCTGCCGACAGGAAGCGGGTCGGTGAAGGTTGTGATCTGGACGGCGGTCACGGCGCAGGTGGCTTCGGTCGGACCGTAGGCGTTGAGAACACGCAGGTGAGGAAACCGCTGCATCAGACTGCGGGCTGTACGGGTAGAAAGGGTTTCTCCACACAGAAAGATGGTTTTCAGCTTAGGCATCAGTTTTTCACAGAACAGAGCGTCGCACAAGCAAAGTCGGGCAAAAGAAGGAGTGCAGCTTAGACGGGAACCGCCACTCTGTCCGAGCGCCTGATACAGCTGCGGGAGGTCGCTCTGTTGTCTGTCGTCCAAAGCGAAGATGCTTCCTCCGGCGGCCAACGTGGGCCAGAGGTCTGCTACCGAAAGATCAAAGGAAAACGGTGCCTGATTGACAGCGATTCCCTGGGCGCAATCTGCAACGGCAGGAAGAGAGAGCATCCATCGGACAAAGTTTTCCAGAGCGCCGACCGAGATGCGTACTCCCTTGGGAGTGCCAGTGCTGCCGGAGGTGAACAGCCAATAGGCGTCCTTCGCAGGGCCATTCGGCAAGGTAAACGGCTGCACGCTGCGGCAGCAGAGCTGTTGCAGCTGTTCGGCGTCGATCAGGGAAACGTCCGTCAGCGGAGGAACAGGGCCGGTACAGAGGACGGTAGAAACGTCCGCCTGCTGACAGATTGTCTGCAGGCGACCGACCGGAAACTGCGGCGTCGTAGGGAGATACGGCCGTCCTGCCAGCAGACAGGCGAGAAAGGCAACCGGAACAAGCGGCTCCTTTTGTCCGCAGACCATGACCGGTCCGGACTGCTGTTGCAGCCATTGTCCGAGTGTACATGCCTGCTGCCACAGCTGGCGGTAAGTGATGATGCCGCTGCTGCTTTGGTAGGCGATCTTTTCTCCTTGATGGTTGGCGTGATGTGCGATTTGTTCTAAAATCATGTCTTTCCTCGATTCTGTCACAGCGGTCGAATCTGGTCGGCGGGAATCAGCGAAGGATCGTACATGACGCGGGAATGATTGTCCAGTACCAGCTCCCGTGCGACCTCTTCGCCGGTGGAACGGTCGATTACCCGACGATACACCTTGCTGACGCGGTACCAACCGTCCGTTTCCTGTACAAAGTGGCTGCCCTCCTCCACAATGCGGTAACGACAGGGAAAGGGCTTGGTCGTCCGAAGCTCTCCGCACAGGTCGGTATCGGTCAGCCAGAACAACAGCTGAACCGGCTGGTCGGTGGTATTCTGGAATTGATAGTCGATATTTTTATAAAAGACCGAGGTTCCGGTGCCGAAAGGAACGGTACGGCGGTCATCAGGGAACAGCGCATCGGAGTGATGGTGCAGCTCAATGACGGTCAGCGGGCTGTTTAACACCAGCCAATGAACCATATTGGCCAGCTGGCACAGTCCGCCGGCAATTCCAGGCCGAAGCTGTGTGCCGGCAATCACCAATCCTTCGGTGTAGCCTTTGGCTTTGGTGGGTTGTCCGATCAGCTTCCAGAAGGAAAAACACTCTCCTGGCTCTAAGATAATACCGTTGAGCCGCTGCGCTGCCAGACGCAGGTTTTCGATTTTTCCCTGTTGGAGTCTGGCATCGACGCCGTGCAGATGGCGCATCAAAAGGGAAGTGTGGCCCTTGACCAGACAGGGAAGCGGCGTTGGGTCCTGATGGGTTGCATAGCAAAGTCCGCTGCGCCAGGTTTTGAAGTCCCGCAGCAGCCATTCCTTTCGCAGGGAGATCCAGTAGCCGACAGGACCGGTCTGGCAGAGCAGTTTTCGAGGTTTCATTTCTTCACCTCCATGATCTTGAAGATTTCTGTCAGAGAAAGTCAAAATTTTCTTCCGAATCCGACTTTTTCCTCATTATAGCACAGTGGATGATTTATTTCAAACATTTGTAAAAATATTTGGAATTGCTTCGAACAATGGCACTTATTGCAAAACACCGGCAAGTTTTGTACAATGAGAAGAAGTGAAGCTGTGCAGAGGTTTGCAAGATGGAAAATCAATGTGAACAGGGGGAGCAATATGAAAATTGCAGTGGTAATGGATTCGTTTAAAGGGAGCATGACCTCGCTGGAGGCTGGTGAGGCGGTCAAAAATGGAATCAAGCGTGCGGCACCGGACGCAGAGGTTGTAGTCAAACCGATCGCGGATGGCGGCGAAGGAACGGTGGATGCACTGGTCTGTGGGATGAACGGAAGCTATCGGCAGCTCCGTGTCACCGGACCGCTGGGAGAAAAGGTCGACTGCACCTATGGAATATTGCCGGACGAACAGACGGCGGTGATGGAGATGTCGGCGGCGGCAGGACTGCCGTTGGTTCCACCGTCCAGCAGAAATCCACTGTATACCACCACTCGCGGAGTGGGAGAGATGATCCTTGATGCCATTGAGCAGGGCTGCCGCCGCTTCGTCATCGGTATCGGCGGCAGCGCGACCAACGACGGCGGCGTTGGAATGTTGCAGGCGCTGGGGTTTGACTTCCTGGACAGGGACGGAAACGCAATTCGGTCGGGTGCGCAGGGATTGCAGGAGCTTGTTCACATCGACAATGCGCATGTGCTGCCACAGCTGAAAGAATGTTCCTTCCGTATTGCCTGCGATGTATCCAATCCTCTGTGCGGAGAAAACGGATGCAGCGCTGTTTACGGTCCGCAGAAGGGAGCAACTTCTGAAAGCATCGAGTGGATGGACCGCTGGCTGAACCACTATGCGCAGCTTGCAAAGCAGCTTTATCCGCAGGCGAATGCAGAGAAACCAGGAACAGGAGCGGCAGGAGGAATGGGATTTGCATTTTTGACCTTTCTGAACGCACAGCTTGTTCCAGGCATTCAGCTGGTGATGGAGGAGATGGGAGCAGAACAACTGTTCCAGCAATCGGATCTGGTCATCACCGGAGAAGGCCGGCTGGACGGTCAGACAATGATGGGCAAGGTGCCGGTGGGCGTAGCGGCTCTTGCCAAAAAGCACCACAAGCCGGTGGTTGCACTGGCAGGCTGCACCAGCAGGGAAGCAACGGCCTGTAACGGGCAGGGAATCGACGCTTTTTTCCCGATTTTGCGTGAAGTTGTGACGCTGGAGCAGGCGATGCAAAAAGAGCAAGCCATGGAAAACTTGATGCTCACCGCAGAACAGGTGCTTCGGTTGTGGAAGGCATCTTGCAGATAAATAAGATACAGACAAAAGGCACTGTCTCTTATACACATCTCCGAGCCCACGAGACCGGAGCCTATCTCG